>Ga0255344_1001870_pt1 | contig 26940 bp, 19 predicted proteins | sample wastewater_treat_5_FD_192414 | JGI IMG/M metagenome (GOLD analysis project Ga0255344, IMG submission 192414) | Wastewater microbial communities from Lulu Island WWTP, Vancouver, Canada - plant18 | ecosystem: Engineered > WWTP > Wastewater > Unclassified | place: Canada: Vancouver, British... | reverse complement strand
ACGATTCAACAGAACCTTGGAGGAAGAATTTTTACAAATCGGACATTATATTGATGATCCAGAAATACTTAATCCCTTGCTTACAGAGTGGCTTATAGAATATAATTTCAAAAGACCTCATGAATCATTAAAATACCAGACACCTTTTGATTTCTTTTTTCAGAACAAAAAGTGTTACCTATGTACCCTACCTGTACAATCACTTGACTTTTTATCAGAATCATGAGAAACTGATTTAATATAATTATTGTGCATATACTAAACAATGGTTAACCCTGAATAGACAGCAGTAACAAAGATCGTGTCAGATGCTCGTTAAAGACACATAGCGTTGAATCATTACAAATAATATCCTCAAAGCCGGGGTAGCTCAGTGGTAGAGCGCAGCCCTGAAAAGGCTGGCGTGGGCAGTTCGATTCTGCCCCCCGGCATATGAGATGGTCCCTATGGAATACTATCAAAACCTTCTAAAAAAATTGACGGCTCTTAATCCAGGAACACGACTCTGGATTAATAGAGTTCTAAACAGAAACAAATTTCTGTTTATGAACGAGGTTATCGAACTTCTGCAAAAGGTCAATGCCCTTGAACCAGAAATACAAACCCTCACAGCAGACCAATTAAGAGCAAAGACCGACTATTTTCGTGAGAGAATCTCAAAAGGCGAACCCCTGGATTCAATTCTGCCAGAGGCATTTGCAGTTGTAAGAGAATCTGCAAAAAGAGTTCTTAATATGAGGCACTTTGATGTACAGATTATCGGTGGAATTGTGCTTCATAAGGGACATATTGCAGAGATGGCAACAGGAGAAGGAAAAACCCTTGTTGCAACACTTCCTTTATATCTTAATGCCCTTACAGGAAAAGGTTGTCACCTCGTCACAGTAAATGATTACCTTGCAAAAAGAGACAGATTCTGGATGGGTCCTGTTTTTGAAACACTGGGCTTGAGTGTTGGACTTATACAGCATGATATGCAGCCACAGGAAAGAAAAAAAGCCTACCAGGCAGACATAACATATGGAACAAACAATGAATTTGGTTTTGATTATCTCAGGGACAATATGGCGTGGAGGCCGGAAGATCAGGTCCAGAGACCTCTTAATTACGCAATTGTTGATGAGGTGGATAGTATCCTGATAGATGAAGCAAGAACCCCTTTAATTATTTCTGGTCCTTCAGAAGAGTCAGTATCTCTTTACTATGATATTGATAGAGTCGTAAGACAACTGAAAAAAGATGAGGACTACACTGTGGACGAGGAAAGTCAAACAGCAAGCCTTACAGATGCAGGTGTCGCAAAATGCGAAAAGATGTTAAACGTAAAAAATCTCTATGACATCTCAAACACAGAAATAGTTCATCATATAGTCCAGTCATTAAGAGCTCACAACTTCTATCAAAAAGATGATCAATACATAGTTAAAGAGGGTAAGGTTATTATTGTGGATGAGTTCACAGGTAGACTGATGCCTGGCAGAAGATGGTCAGATGGACTCCATCAGGCAGTTGAAGCAAAAGAAAATGTACCAATAGAAAGCGAAAACCAGACACTTGCAACAATATCTTTTCAGAATTATTTCCGTCTTTACGAGAAACTTGCGGGAATGACAGGAACAGCCCTTACAGAGGCAATTGAGATTAAAACAATATACAAGATGGATGTTTTTGTTATTCCCACGAATAAACCCTTAAACAGGAGAGAGTTTGACGATGAGATATACAAAGCAGAAAAAGATAAGTTTGATGCAGTGGCAACAGAAATAGAAAATCTCCATAAAAAGGGTAGACCAGTCCTGGTTGGTACAACATCTATAGAAAAATCAGAGCGACTCAGTAGAATTCTTTTAAGGAAGAACATTCCTCATCAGGTATTGAATGCAAAACACCATGAAAAAGAAGCAGAAATAATTGCGAAAGCAGGCCAGAAGTTTGCTGTTACAATTGCAACCAATATGGCTGGCAGGGGAACAGATATTGTTCTCGGGAAAGACGTTGTTGACAACCGTTGTATATCTCCTGAAACAGGCCAAAGCAAATGTTGTATTCTTTGTGAGGATGATTGTTCGAGTTGTTTTAAGGAAAGGAAGTTTTCAGAGTGTAAAACAAGTCCTTCCATTGATTGCGGGTTGCACGTAATTGGAACAGAAAGACACGAGGCAAGAAGAATAGATAACCAGCTAAGGGGAAGAGCAGGAAGGCAGGGAGATCCTGGTTCAGCACGGTTTTATCTTTCTCTCGAGGATGATCTTCTCAGAATCTTTGGTTCAGATCGTCTGAAGGGAATTATGAGTCAACTTCCTGAGGGAGAGAAGATCAAGCATCCTTTGATTACAAAGATGATAAGTAACGCACAGAAAAAGGTTGAAGCGAGGAATTTCGAGATAAGAAAACAACTTCTTGAGTTTGATGATGTTTTAAATCAGCAAAGAAAGGTTATATATGGTATAAGACAGGATGTTCTTTCAGGAAACAATATGGACAGGTATCTTTCGGATTTTATGGAAGAGGAAATATCACAGGCAATAAATGAACACCTTAATGAACAAGCAAAACCAGATACATGGAATCTTGAAGGACTATCAACATACTTGAAGAATATCTTTAATGTTTCTATGGACATTTCTCTACCAGAGAAAATAAGAGATATCCAGATATGGCGAAATGATATAGAGGACAATATAAAAAATTGGGTTAACAGTTCTCTTCAGGATCAAAAGCAAGCCCTCGGAGACCTATTTTACGAAATTCTGCGATTTGTTTTCCTGCAAGCAATAGACCATAGATGGAAATCACACCTTCGTTCTATAGATGAATTAAGGGAAGGTATAGGGCTTCGCGCCTATGGCCAGCGGGATGTTCTGGTTGCCTATAAACAGGAGGCATTTATCTTATTTGAAGATATGCTTAAATCAATAAGACAGGCGGTCTTAACACATATCTTCAGGGTCAAGGTAACTGAAAAAACCATTGCAAGAGTACCTGTTCCCTCGGTTGTCTCTGGACAATATTCCCATCAAGAAATGAATCAGTTTGATTCTGTCAAAAATGAACCAGCATCCTCACCTGTACCTGTAAAACAGATGCCTATAAAAAGAAATGGTAGAAAAATCGGAAGAAATGAACCATGCCCATGCGGAAGTGGAAAAAAATATAAACGTTGTTGTGGAGCGAATAAGTAATGGAGAAAGCTGTGGATAACTTGTGGAAACAGTGGGAAAGCGTGTTAATAAAACTTAGAGAAGAACTAAAGAACGATAGGGTTATTGATATCTGGTTTAAACCATTGAAAATCAATAAGATAGATGGAAATATTCTTTATATAGAAATCCCAAATCAACTATTTTATAAAGGTCTTATTCCTTTTCTGGATAGTTTCAAGAATATACTCACAGAGGTTTTTAGTTTTGAACCAGATATACGATGGATGATGCCAGGAACAGAAACATATCAGGAGCAAAAAACAGGTGATCTTTCTTATACAAATACAAAAGAATCTGAAGAAAACCTTAACCCTGATTATGTATTCGAGACCTTTGTTGTTGGACCTTGCAATCGTCTCGCGCATGCTGCAAGTTTAGCAATAGGACAGGCACCTGGAGTTGCTTATAACCCTTTATTTATTTATGGAGACGTTGGGCTTGGCAAAACGCACCTAATGCAGGCAATTGGTCATCTTGCAAAATCCGTTACACATGCTCAGGTTGTATATTTATCCTGTGAAATTTTTGTTAACCAGTTTATTCATAGTATCCAGACCAAAACAACACATCTATTCAGAAATAAGTTTAGAAACACAGACATCCTTTTGATAGATGATATACACTTTCTTGCTGGAAAAGAAGGGACACAGGAAGAGTTTTTTCATACATTTAACGCGCTCTATGACCAGAGAAAACAAATCGTTTTATCGAGTGATAGACCCCCAAAGGAGATTGCCTCTCTTGAAAAAAGGCTTGTTTCACGATTTGAATGGGGGCTTGTTGTTGACCTTCAACCACCTGATTTTGAAACACGTGTTGCTATATTAAAGAAAAAGTGTGAAACAAAGAATATTACTTTGAGTGATGATGTAATATTTTACATTGCTGATAATATCATTGGAAATATTAGAATGCTCGAGGGCGCTCTTAATCGACTTGTTGCTGTTTCATTGCTCTTTGAGAAAGAATTAACTATTGACACAACAAAGGAATATCTTAAAGAGATGTTAATCTCTCAGAAAAAGATAATCACAGTACAAAGAATACAGGAGGTTGTTGCAGAATACTTCAGAATAAGTATACATGACCTGAAAAGTCAGAGAAGAATAAAAAATCTCGTTATTCCCCGCCAGATAGCCATGCATCTTTCAAGAACATTAACAGGTAGTTCCCTGACATCTATCGCTGAAGAATTTGGGGGAAAAGACCATACAACAGTAATTCATGCCTGTAAAAAAATAAGTAGTGAAATAGAAAACAATGAAAACATTCGTTCTATTGTTGACAAGATTATTAACACACTTAAATCATAATTATAAACATATTATTAACAACCCAAGTATATGATTAACATAAATTTACATATAATTCACAGATATTGTTATTTTTATTACGAAAAAAGGAGATAATATGGAAATAATTATAGAAAAACAAACGCTTGTTAGCGCGCTTGAAAAAATAGGGAAGGTTTTACCTCAAAAACCTGTTATAAATTCAACAGGTGGCATACTTATAGAAGCAAAAAAAGAGGGAATAACCTTTACGGCTACTGATTTGCAGCTAACAATTAAAATATTTGCAGAAGCAAGCGTTAAAGATAGAGGAACAATGCTTGTTCCAGGTAAAAATTTTATTTCCCTAATAAAAAAAATACCAGAAGATAAGGTTAAAATAGTGCAAACAGAAACTCACGCAATAATAGACAATAAATCATTTCAGTATAAATTTCTTCTGATGAATGTTGATGAATACCCAAAACTTCCATCAGAAGTCGAAACACTTTCAGGTTCTGGAAAAATGTCTATTTCAACCTCTGACCTTTTTGAAATGATTAAAAAAACAAGTTATTGTGTAAATCCTATTGAACCAAGAATGTTTTTTAGAGGTGTTCTTATTGATGTAAAGAATGGATTGTTTTGTATGGTAGGTACTGATACAAGACGACTTTCATTTGTTAGAAAACAGATAGACGGGGATATTGAAATTAAACTTATTTTGCCGTTACGTCTTACTGATGTTCTGCCTCTTATCTTTAAGGAATCAGAAATTACTATGTTTTTCTCTAAAAACCAGGTTGTTTTACAATCAGAAAGGACAACATTAACATCACAATTGTTAGAAGGTGATTTTCCTGATTATGAAAAGGTTATTCCACAATCAGACAAATTAAATTGTGCAACTATAAACACAGCGCTTTTCCTTGAAAGTCTAGACAGACTCTCTCTTATGTCAAGTGAAAGTTTCCGCTCTATGAAGATGAACTTCAGAAAAAATATACTCTTGTTAAGCATTGAAAGTCCTGACAGTGGATATGGTGAAGAAAAACTTACTATTGATTATTCAGGGACAGAAAATACCATTATTTTTAACCCTGATTATCTAATACAGTTTCTTAGAACCGTAACAACAGAGTCTGTTGAATTTTCATTCCAGGATCCTGTAAAACCAGCAAAATTATGTGAGAAGGAAAATCCAGACTACGTATATGTTGTGATGCCAATAAGGCCATGACAGAAAAAAGAATATCAGAGATTCTTTCGAGTGTCTTAAGTGGAATTGGAACAACACCAGATATAAGCCGATCTGGCATAGTTGATTGGGACAAGATATGGGCTGAGGTTTCTGGGGAAGGAAAACGTTTTAGTTATGTGCGCAAAATGGATAAGGATGTACTTTATGTATGTGTAAAAAATTCAGCATGGCTGCTCGAAATGAAGAAAAATAAAAAGGACCTCATCCAGCGCCTTAAAGAAAGAACAGGAAAAATGCTTAAGGATATTAAATTTTATAGATAAATCCTCAACGATAATAGATTTTTATAAAATCAGTTTCTATTAGTGGTACTGAGAAAGAAATTCTATTAAAACCAGATTTTCTAAATTTGAGTTGGCCACTATGAACACTTTCCACACGTAGCACTCTTTGGTTTACCTTAACATCTAAAATAACATCCTTAATTGGCTGGAATGTATAGTTTGAAAGAACAAGCACACTACCCTTTTTACTGTCCATGATAACTGCATCCACAAGAGGCACAGAGCACTTGACAGGCATATCCAATTTTGCGTTCACCATAGGAAGGCATATAAAATCTCTGTATTCAGCAGGGTATTTCCAGGGCTCGAATGCCCTTTTTATCAGCAAATCATCAGAAACAACCTCGTATGGTTCTGGTTCAGGCAATGCATTGACATCCTGGATTTTTTCCATTACCCTGTTTCTTTCAATCAAGGCATTTCTTATATATGCAATTGCAGGAAGAAATCCTTCACAATAAACAGAACCCTTTCCATATCTGCCATATACTACAGCAGGACTCGAATCAGAAAATGTACCCAGCACCATAGATTTTGGTTTGACGACCATCTTTTGTTTTACAGAAATAACATCCAACCTTGCGCCTGTGTTTGTTGTGACAATATCCTCAACCTTAAGAGAGTCAAGATATCGACCGCTATTAAGAAATTTTGAAATTTCAAAAGAGGATATTCTTTTTACTGGCAGCATCTCATCAAAAACAGTCAGTGGTCTATTAAACTGGTTTTTTAATGCTGCATTAGCAGTGAGTACAAGAGTTCCTCCTTTTTGAACCCATCGTTTTATCTGTTCTGCTGAGTTTTCTGATATACAGGTACCCGATAGATAGGCAACCTTATATTGCGATAGATTACCTTGTTCAATCATTTTCTCAGATAGAAAATCAACAGGTATCTGATTATGGGCAAGCGCAAGCCATGTATGCATTCTTTCAAAGCCATAGGCATAGTTTTCACCAATTTCCCATATATCAGAAGATGAACAATAGCATATCGCAACCTGACTTTTGCGTTTTTTCGCAGGATAAAGAAGATCTTCAGATGCTCCTATTTCTCTTATGATTTCAGCGAGAGAATACCACATATCGGTTCTTGCCTGGATTGAGTGATTATTCCATGGAGGGCCCGCCTCATGTGCTGACCATATAGGTCCATACCAGTAAGCATTGAGGATTTTGTTGTCTCTTGCAACATGGCTTGCTGTATATGTTTTCATAGTCCAGGGAGATCTACCAGCGTAACCTATAAGATAATGACCAGGAACCTGATTGTTTTTCATAGCAGCAGAGCGCATAATCTCTGAGTTATAAGCAGTACATTGCCTTGTGGAAGATCCATTTGCCCAGTCCTCGCTCCAGATTGAATTGTTATCATCAGAATCGAGAAGATCAAAATAGTCAACACCGATGCAGCCAAAATTCGCGATATAAACAACACCATCAGAAAAATTAACGTTTACAGGAAATTTTGTGCCGTAGGCATTTTCGAGAGATTCCCTCTGGAGACGAAGCAATTTACTTAAAGCAAATGTTCTGAACTTTTGTGTGTAATAGAAAATCTCTGGCTGTGTATCCTTTTGCGTTGAGTCAACCGGATTAACCAGATCCCAGTTATTTACGCCAAAATTTTCAGGGATAAGTTTCATTTCCTGAAGGTACTGTCTGAATTTTTGTGTACATATCTGGCATTTTAGAAGATGTTCAACAGAGAGCCCCCCTGGCTCGTCCATAGTCATACAGTAGGAAATTTTTTCAGGGTTTTTTCCTTGTTTCTTGAATTGTTCTGCCTCGACCTTTGCAGTATTTTCTACCTCAGAAACATTTACACCACAATAGCAGAGGTAGTCTTTTCGCAGACCTGCATTCCAGACATTTGAAGAAAGTATTATTTTTTCCTTATTCGAGAACCCAAAATAATCGAGTGTTTTCCATTCTCTATCAAATGTTTTCTGATCAATCTTTGCTATAGCAGGGTATTCCTGATTAACTGTGGGAATATTTGCAGAGACAAAAAAAGGAAAAATCTGAGGTTTCCTACCTATTTCCGGCCATTTTGCAGCATCTGCTATGGTGCCATATTTTTCAGCGAGTTCAAGGTCAGTTGTAAACTTTTCTGCATTTTCTTGTTCCTTAAAATCAGGTGGGATAATAATTCTCATTGAACCCATAACATCCCTTCTAATTATTTTTACTATTGCTTTTTCATCAGGTGCATAGGCAAAGTAAAAGGTTGCATTTAACCTTGGTGCTATATCATAGTATGAGTATCTTGCTGAAAGAGTAAGATTGACCCCTGAATCAAAATACATAAGTTTTGTTATATTCAACCAGGGTGTTTTCTGGTTGCTTTTAAAAAAAACCTTTTCACCCTGCGAAGGCTGAAGTGTTTGTTCAAGACCAGAGTTTGAGAGTGCAAAATGACCATACCATGGCGCACGATAGTAGTTTCCAAAGATATGGACATAAAAAGGTTTTTCATGCCCTGATCCAAACTCTATCCTGACATATAACTGGGGACCAAAGGGAGAATTATCAGGTTGTTCATTCAGTCCATCAGTTATAAGAATGCAGTCAATGGCTCTTGTATAGAAATAATACCTTGCGTTTTTATCTATTTTGCTTATAACAATCTTATAAGTGCCCTGATCGAGATGTACATCAAAACCATCCCAAACATAATCAATGTCAACATACTCGCCTTTTCTCTGTATATCAAAATCATAGCCAGCAATCTTGTTTTCTCCAGAGAAAATGCTGATATGAAATGGCCCTCTATAATAGTATGACTGGAGATACCTGACCCAGATTTTGTAAGTGCCAGGTTTTTTTATCTCAAATTCTTTTGAAGCAGTTGAATCAAACTCCCCATCTGCACCATGCAGGACCTTCATCCATGTTGCCTGCCTTGCTATATATCCTGTTTGATTTGGTTTCCAGCCATTTCCAGAAACAGAAAAAGTGTTTGCATCGAGATACAGTGTTTCAGCAAAGCACAAAGAAGAAGCAAAATATAATAGGCCGAACATCTTACATAGAAAATTTTTTATCATAGATAACCTCGTAGTTGGTGGTTGATCCATCAAAAAAGTGCAGTTAGCCAGATTGTCCTAATTCCCTTGATATATTGCAATAATTCTGTACTTGTTCAATTGATGTACCAGGGGTAACAGGACTACCGAGGGACATTATGAATCTGCGTTTATTCTTTATTCCTGCCTGAATCTGTCTTTTAATCTCTTTTTTTAGTGTGTCTCTATCAGCATACGGCAAAAGATTGATTGCGTCAAGATTTCCAAATACAACGCATCTACCTTTGGCTGCCTCGACGACATCCTCTATGTTTATTTCAAATCCCTTTTTTCCTTCTTCAAAAGAGATTGCATCTGTCCCAACTGAAAGGATGCTATTAATTCTATCCCAGGGATTCCCGCAATAATAGTATATGCTTTTACCGCCGCACTCCCTTATTGCAGATACGAGTTTCTTCATGAAAGGCACATTAAACCTTTCAAAAGCAGAGGGACTTATCATATCAGTCAGACACTCTTCTATCCACAGAACTTCTGCTCCAGCAGCGATAAACTGCTGCGATAAATCTATGCTTATCTCAAGAAACCTTTCACAGGCATAAACAACAAAATCAGGGTTTTCTGCTATCATGGTCATCATTCCTTCAAAACCAAAAACACCATAGAGTTTCCACAGAGGAGAGGACACATGACATATTGGCATCCTGTCACTAAACTTCTTTATAAGAATTTCTGCAAGTTCGTGCCTGCCCTCGGCATAAAATTTTTGTCTGTCAAATTTCTGTGGTTTCTCAGGAAGTGTCACTTCAAGTTCTGAGATCGTTTCAGGTAATTTATTGACCTTAACTGATTGAATCTGTCCTGAAATAGACCATCCTGCAACTCTTGGCTTGAAATATTCTTTTCTTTTATTTGTTTGCGTATCAATAAGGCAGATTTTCTCAGGGAACAATTCTATTCTGATTGATTCGCGCTCCTTCTTACTGTAAAAAGGATACACAACAAACCAGTCCTGATTAATTTTTGTCAGAACATCAGTGTACCACTGTACCTGTGCCATAATATCAGGTAGATGCATTGCATACCACGGCTGATTTGTTAATTTCTCCCAATGGTCTCTTATAAGAATACCCTCATAGGGTATAACAACAGGAACTTCTAAAGCCCCTTCCTTAGTAAAAGCCGCCCTGATTTTTTCCTTTCCTGTCATATATTTTTCCCTGATTGTCCATGAACCCTTAATCTCTTGCTTCTCGCAATTACGCCTTATTTCTCGGGTCTTATGAGAATTAACCAGTCCCGCCATACAGGAACACTTGCCCAGAAGTGTTTTTTTAGTGTCCATAGACCATTTTTATCTGTATTAAGCATACCAGTTTTTTTTATTTTTCCGTCTTCTGGATCTATAAGTGAAACAATATACTTTTGCATTGGTTTTAATCCTGAAATTGCATTTATACCAGCGCTAAAACAAGGAGGTCCAACATATACGAGCATCAGTTGGTCAGGAATTTCTGCTGCAAAGATGCAACTTTTTTTGTCCTCGAGCATTAGTTTATCTTGGCAGGGGACAATCTTCTGTACGCCTATTTTTGATAAAAATCTCTTCCCGATTGATATATTCAAGCAACCTGGTAGTTTATATGCATCTTCCCAGGGAGTATCTCCCCAACTTCTTCCATGAGGAGATGGTCCATAAGGTTTTTCTCTTGTGTTTACCTGCCATATCCCATTTGCCCCATATGTATAACCCTGTGCACCTGAAAGAATACTTCCCCAGAAACAAACCCTCTGAATCTCCTGTCTGCATGCCTGTCCTATTCCTTCATAGTTTAATTCTCCTATAACAACAGGTTTATCAGGAAACTTTTCTCGTGCTTCTTTTATTGATGTCCAGGTATTGTCAAATGAGGTATGACTTCCGTGGCCTGTTTGCAGCATGTTGATATCAAGAAGTTCAGGGTCTTCAAGCATTTCATGCCCAAGCCGGGTTGGGTGTGTTGTAAGGGGATGGTTAAAAGAATCTATTTCTTTGATATATCTTGCAACTTCAGTCCATGCTTTTTTCTGAAACCGCTGATCATCCTCTCTGGTTGTTGATAAATAATAGGGCATTGTGGTTTCTCCAGCAACACACCATATAACAGGATAAGCAGACCATCTTGCAATAATATTCCTCCAGTGTTTTTTCATTTTTTCAGTGCCTGTCCAGTTAATATAGTATCCCCAGGCACCAACAATGCATGGAACAATGCCTAATTCAACAAGGTATTGAATCCTCCAGTCAGCGGCTTTGAAATAGCCAGGCAGCATTCTTGAAAAATCTCTTGTGTATGGAAATCCCTTTTCGCCCTTACCCCGCGGATCATACCAGACCATATCAGGATAAAGGCCTGCAACAATCTGAACAACAGTAAAACCTTTTTTCGCTCTATCCTTTGCGAGTATCCTAAAACCATCCCTGGTTAATCTTTTACACAATCCCATCCACCATGTATCGCCGAGCCAGAAAAATTCCTTTCCATTTAAGTATGTTATATTTCCATTGCGAGCAACAGGAAAACCATATTTATAGAGTGGGTTTTTATGTTTTGCGTGGATAACCCTGAAATCAGATTTACTATCAGAAAGGCCCTTAATGTTTTGTTGGCATTCTGTTTCAAGAGAATAAATTCCTTCTTCAGTCGAAGAATATCGTATCTTCCAGACATCTCCCCCATCCCAGAATCCAGGAACCTTCCTGATTTTTCCTGAAGGAGAAACAAAATTTGCAGAAAAATCTATATCCTCTGGCTGGCCTATCTTTTGTTTTGAAGTAAAGCAAAACTCAATCACTTTATTTTGCTGGACTTTTTCCATCGCTGCCCCCGGAAGAAGAAATTCCTCCCTTCCAAGGAAGGGTTGGATTATTTATTAAGAAGAATTTTCTTGAAATTGATAAAGCACCTTTCAACACACTCGATAGGTGCATAGGCGTAACTTTCCTGTTCAATAATATACCACTCAGTATTTCCAGATGTTGAGCATATTTCAATTACGGATTTCCAAGGTATGTCACCTTCTCCAATTATTGCCTTATCGTTTGTGGAAGAAAATTCTTTTATATGAATTGTATCAGATCTACCAGGAAACTTTTTAAGGTACTCAATAACATTTCCTCCTCCATGCAGGGCATTTCCAGTATCAAACTGCATGATTACATCCTTTGATGTAGAAGAAAAGAAAACATCCATAGGTTTTTCTCCTTCCAGTGGCTGAAATTCTATCCAGTGGTTGTGATATCCAGTTTTCATTCCATATGGTTTTAATCGATCAGCAATTTCATTGAATATTCTTGCTGTATTTTTCCATGCCTGAATGGAATTACGATATTCCTCTGGAAGGCCTGGGACTATAAGATACTTATTGCCGAGAACTGCATTAAACTCAACTGTTTTAAGGAGTTCATCTCCTATTAAAGTGTTCAAACCGATATGCGTACCACAACAAACAAGATTAAGGTCCTCAAGTATTTTTCTCAATTCTTTTGCATCTCTTCCATAGTATCCAGCAAATTCCACACCTTCATACCCAATTTTTGAGACCTTTGAAAGTGTACCAACAAAGTCCTTTTCACAATCTGTCCTTACTGAATAAAGTTGAAGCCCAATCTTTGCCATTTTTCCTCCTTGTTTATTTTTCAATAGTTTCAAAAGTTTTTATATCCCTCCCTTCTAAATCCGCCTCGCCCCTTTCTATCCCTTACCCATATCTTCTAAGAATCGCTTGTGTAAAAGAATTACCATTGTTCCTATTTCCTTTCATAAAATATGAAAGTGGTATTTTTCGTTCTCCCTCCTTTCGTAAAGGATGAGAAATGATTTTCATTATTTATGCTGTTGCAAAAAAGACACAGGACTAAAGTCCCTCAGTAGATGGGTTTTGATGATTGAATGCCCTCTCTCTACGAGACACCCCTCTAAAAGAGGGGAATTAAAATCCGCCTCGCCCCCTTTATAAAAGGGGGAATTAGGGGGAGGACTTTTCAAAGAGGGAAAGATTAGGGGTATCTCATACACACAGGGTGTTTCCATCCTTAAAATTCGATCCAAAATGTAAAAGTAAATGTCCTCGCATCCCTTTCATTTTTTCTTTGAACCGTGCATTATGCATAGTTTATACTTTTGAGTAGAAAAGTTCAAGTATTTGTTCAGATGTTTATTCCTGAAAACAGGATCTTTCCAATTTTCAATAAGAAAGTCCTGCTCGTTTTCCTTTACAGGGATCATAAAGAAAATGTCTTTTCTTGAAGGGTCCTCAATAACCCTTTTATATGCTTTTCTTGCAAGTCCTGCACAATCAATGGAAAAAACACCAACAAGGTCATTAAGAAGCGACCATCTTCTTGATGCAAGCTTAAAATCAAAACTAAAATCCATTTCTTTTTTGTATGGATTAACTGTAATCTCAGAACAATTTTCATACACACGTGGTTTTATGCTTAACCTGTTCAGAGAATACTTCTTTGGTCCTCCAGGAGAATTTTTTGGATACATCAAAAGTTTCTGACATTGGTCAGATAAAAGAAATTCAATAAACATTTGAGCGTTTTTAAGATTCGGAGCGCCTTTCAATATTCCAGCGCAATCAGGATTTATAACTGTTTGTCCTTCTGGTAATATAAAGCACATATTTTCTGGACCATTTACCTCAATCTGGGCCAGTGCATAAGAATCAATAGATAGAGACACTGCTGTTTGTCCAATAGCAGTATCTTTTGCTGCCTGTGATGCACTTGTTGGAATGCTTGTCGTGTTTGCAAGTATTCCGAGTATTGTATCCCATCCTTTTTTCCATCCGTTTGCCTGAAGAATAATCTCAAACATCATATGCATACTTCCGCTATGACGGGGGTCAGAAGTTCCAACCCAGCCATAGTACTCTGGCTTTGCAAGATCACTCCATTTTTCAGGGATGGGTGCCTTGATAAACTCGAGGACCTTTTTATTACAGAGTATCCCAAAACTTGAAAGAACAATGCCATACCAGGTATAATCCTTATCATAATTGGGAATTCCTCCACACTGTGCAGGGATTTCTTTGATGATTTTCTCGTTTACCTTGAACGGCATCAAATAACCCTTTTCTTTTAATAGAAGATATGGGTCAAGTCCACCACCAAAGAAAATATCTATCCCTGTTGTCTCTGGGTTTTTTTGAAAAAGCGACTCAACATATTTCAGATCATCTGAACTTCCACCCTGATCAAGCCACTCAATTTTTATATCAGTGTTTTTAACTTTCCTATAGTAATCCTGAAATATCCTGCCAATCTCAATTTTTACACCCTCCCAGTGCGGGCTGATAATAACTATCTTTTCCTGACACCAACAGGGTATAACCAGAATAAAGAAAAACAGAAAAACAAAGGTATTTGCTAATCTTTTTTTCATCATTATCTGTGTTTCTCCATGCCTGTAAGGAAAAATCAAAAAAGAGACAATGCAATATCTGCCATATATGAACTTCTACAGAATACACCTGAAAAGACCATCTTAAATCCTATTTTTTCGCCGATGTGTTTATATTCTTTAAATACTTCAGGTTTAATGAATTCTTTAACGTCAAGGTTTTCTGGTGCTGATTTCAGATACTGGCCAATTACAAAAAAATCGCAGTTTATATTTCTCAAGTCATTCATTACATTTATAACATCATCGAATGTTTCCCCGAGCCCGACCATAATCCCTGATTTTATAAGAAATCCGTGTTTTTTTGCATTTTCAAGGACATTCAATGATGTGGCATAGTTGGCTTGCGGTCTAACAGAACTATATAGGGATGGAACTGTTTCAAGATTATGCGAAACAACATCTGGCCTTGCATCGAGGACAACCATAAGAAAATCTTTATTTCCTTTGAAATCTGGTATTAGTGGTTCAATCTTTATTCCTGGATTTTCCCTCCTGATTTCCATTATGCATCTGGCAAAATGTCCTGCTCCGCCATCAGGAAGATCATCCCTGGTCGGAGATGTAATAACAACATACCTCAAACCCAGTTCTTTTACTGCCTGCGCAATCTTTTCTGGTTCTTCTGCATCTACATCAGGCATATCAGTTGTATGACTAACACTACAAAACCTACATGCTCGGGTGCAGATACTTCCGAGAATCATAAAACTTGCATATTTCTTTCCAAAGCACTCATAGATATTCGGACATCTTGCATGAACACAAACAGTATTCAATCCATACCTTTGGAGTATGTTTTTTGTGGTTTCGTATTCCTGGCTGCTTTTTATTGTTTTCTTGACCCATACCGGAAATCTATTCATTTTTTTGTCTTTGGAATATGAAGAGGTTTTCCCTCGCAAACCAGCAATGCCTCCATGATAATTTCAGAGAATGTTGGATGGCAGTAATATGATTGAAGCATTTCTTTTACTGTTAGACCATTAGAAATTGCCAGGGACGCAGTATGAATAATCTCAGTTGCATTTTCTCCAATAATATGGACACCGAGTATTTTTTCGGTTTCAGGGTCAACAATTATTTTTGTAAAACCCTGTATGTTCCCTGATGCAAATGCTTTTCCGAGAGCACTATAAGGAAATCTACCAACCCTGATTTGTTTTTTTTCTGCAAGTGCCTGTTGTTCTGTTATTCCTACAACACCAATCTCTGGAATTGTAAAGACAGTTTCAGGTATATTTTCATAGGAAATTACTGGGTGTTCTCCAGCACACGCTGACGCAGCGATTTCTCCTTCTTTTGTTGCAACATAAGCAAGTTGCCATTTTCCTGTAATATCACCAGCAGCAAAGATACCTGGTATTTCTGTTTGCATTTTTTCATCAACAGAAACACCACCTTCAGAAATCTTTAGATTTAGTTGCTCAAATGAAGATAAATCTGGCTTTCTTCCTGTTGCCCATAGAATACACTGTTGTGGTATTTCTTCAAGTGAATTAATCCTTATACTGGTTTTTATCTGAATACCCTTTTGATTAAGAATCTTGGTGAGTGTAGAGGCAATTTCTTTGTCTTTACCTGGGAGTATCTGATCAAGCATTTCGTAGATAGTAATTTTTACCCCAAAAGCAGAAAAGATTGATGCGAATTCACAACCAATTGGACCTGCACCAATGATTGCCATTGAATCAGGGAGTTTCTCTATGTTCCAGATTGTATCACTTGTTAAAAGTCGGCTGTCCTGTAGAAATTTTTCTGGTATATTAACACTTGCGCCAGTGGCAATAACAATATTTTTTGTTTCAAAAATATTTTCATTAACAACAACTGCCTTTGGTTCTTTTATTTTTGCTTCTCCCTGAATATATTCAACTCCATTGGCTTTTAGAAGCATTCCAATACCTGAACGAAGTTTTGCACAAACATTGTTTTTTATATGAAGAGAAACCTTTTCCCAGTCAGGAACAAACCCATTGCAACATCCATATGATACTGAATTATGGATGGTTTTTGCTAATGAGAAAAGTGTTTTTGTCGGGATACAACCCCTGTTAAGACAGCATCCTCCGAGTTATTACTTTTCAACAAGGGCAGTTTTTAAGCCGTACTGTGCGCATCTTATGGCGCAGGGGTATCCTGCTGGTCCGCCACCAACAACTATTACATCATAATTATCCATATTTTCCTCCGTCAGAAGTATTAAGGAATATATTTTAGCACAATCAGGGGTATTATAAACTGAATGAAATTAGACAATACATAAGATAGATGATATAACAATAATACAATAAAAACCCGCTGGATATCGAGAAGATTGCTATATCAATAACCGAGCAAAAATTAAAACCTCTTTGAACATGAAAAAACTTTGTCTGTTTGCAAAGGAAAAGGTAGTTCAATTTAAGTTCTGCACTTAGTTTTGATGATATAAATGCCCCGTCTCTACGAGACACCCCTCTAAAAGAGGGGAATTAAAAATCCCCCCTTTGAAAAGTCCTCCCCCTAATTCCCCCTTTTATAAAAAGGGGGTGAGGGGGATTTAGGAAGGATATAAAAACTTTTGAAACTATTGATAAAACAGGAGGAAAAATGAAAAAAACAGTTATTCTTGTTTTACTTTTCGGAAACATTGTTTTTTCTAAAATAAGTGTTGATTGGACACTCCCATCCTTAGAAACAAAGCCATTTTCCATCTTGTATTCTGATATTGCCCTTGATGGGAATATAACAGCAAAAGAATGGGAAAAAGCACTTTGCTTTCCAGTAAGGTCAACATTCCATATTGCCCATTCAGTAAACCATACCTGGAAAGGTCAGAGAGATGCTGGAGCCGAGTTCTACTGGGCATGGAATGAGACCGGTATATTTTTTGCCGCAATTGTATCTGATAATGAGGTAATAAACAATATGCCAGGAAATCTTGCCTACCAGCAGGATTGTATTGAAGTTTTCATTGATGGGAGACATAATTTTTTTATGAAAAGACCCTATACAAAGGGTTGTTATCAGATACTTATCAAGCCTCCTGTTAATGGCAGGCAGCCAGAAGCAACAACTTTTGGTAGTCGTGTCGATGGAATTCAATGTGCGGGAAAACCCACAGAATATGGATATAATATTGAACTTTTTATTCCATGGTCTGCGTTTCCTGATATAAAACAACCCTTTATAGGAACCAATATTGCTGTGCAGTTTATGCTCGATGACTATGACAGCATTGATAAAGATTCAGTCCAGCCATTCAGCATGAGTTTCCTTGGTAAGAAAGACCTTTACAAAAGCCCTGAAAGATTTATTCCATGTACTATCTTAGACGAGCCAAGTAAAAAGTCAGAACAAAACATTTTTATTGAGGTTCAACCTGTTGTTCAAGAAAAAAAGGCAATACCTCTTGCGGTTGAGATTGGATCAATGGTTTTTAAGGATATTGAGAATATAAAGGTAAAAATTGAAACACCAGATAGAGGTATTATTTCTGAAAAAACTGCGAAAATCAGTCATTATTCTGATTTCTGGAAAAATGCTGTTCGTGCAGAGACAATACTGAATTTAGATAAGATAAATGAGGATGTATTTTTTATTTCAGTAACTGTTAAAGACAAAAATAACAATACAACCACTGTTAAGAAACCTATTTTCTTTGCTGGAAATATTATGTCTGAAATCCTTCTGGGAATTCATAACGCAAATATAAAGAAACTCTCTCAGACAGAACCATTCAGGGCTGCTGGTTTTCTGGGAATCTGTGCCTGTTATGAAAGAATAAAAAGAGCAATAGAACTAAATGATATGGAACGAATACAGTTTGAAGTAAGAGAAGTAGCAGCACGGTTTAATGTACTAAATAAAAACAATCCGCAGAAAACTGGCACGCTTTTTGATCTGCTCGAACTTACTGGTAAACCAGATGCACAGGTTATTGTTGAATATCCTGGTCTGGATACTGCAGTTGTGGGTTTTTACTGGGCTGGGATTCCACTTGTATGTGTTAATGTAAAAAAGTTTTCAAACCCTGACCAGGCACAGATTGCTGCAAGAGAAAAAACTACTGGTTTTGTTGATCTTCTGGAAGATAAAAACGCAGCAGGACCAGTAATAATCGCAGGGCTTCCTGCAAGGGCATCATCCTGGGCATATTCAATGTTTTACTTCAATATCAAAAACTTTAGACCTGAAAAACAATTGATTGTTGTTATCCCTGAAAAGAAAACCCTGTATGTTGTTGATAGTGAAAAAATTGACAATATAGAGGTTGATGCAATTTTTGTTTCAGATAACTCAGATGAAAACGTAAAAAATCTTATAAAAAAATATGCTAACTCCAGAGGGAAAGACATACGATTTCTAAGTATTAAAGATGCAATGAAAACACCTGCTTTTCTTTTTGTATGCGGGGAAAATAATGTATCTGAAATATTTCCCGGGTTCAGGGCATACAGGGTAGAAATTGTAAAACAGGCAATAATCAGGATACCTTTCAGGGATATGCTTGTTTCTGTTTCTCACCCATCAAGATGGGTTGCAGAACAAGCGGCAAATCTTGTTATAAAAGGAAACCCTGTATCAGTATCTGAGGTTGATGCAATTCGAAAGACACTTGTTAAAGAATTTGCGTTTTCTATGAGAAGTTCAGAAGATGTTAAGATTAAGGGTTTTGCCTATTGTGGAGATCTTCACGCGCACTCAAGTTTTTCAGATGGTTATCCCACCCCTGTTGGAATAACACTCGAATCAATGTATTGTTTTATGGATTTTTTTGCTCTAACAGATCATAACACAGTTAATGGTGCTTCTCTCGTATCAGGATTTCTTTCAAAAAATTCATTCAATTATACGTTTATTATTGGACAGGAAATAACAACACCAAACTTTCATATGAATGCATATCCTTTGAAAAAAACAATAAACTGGAAGGTATCTCTTGATGAAATAATCCAGCAGGTTAAGAAGCAAGATGCCATAATTGTGTGGAATCATCCTGGGTGGACTGGCTCTGAATGGGAACTTTCACGAATCGACAGCGGGATTTCTACAATAGGTGTGGATGCCTGGGAACATATACCTGCTTATTATTATGAATGGAAAAAACAGGAAATACTACCTCCTTTAATAGGAAGCACTGACACCCACGATGGAACATTCAGCAATCCAGAGAGAACAATAATTCTTTCATCTGAATTAAGTCAAGAAGGCGTTGTTTCTGCAATAAAAAATCATAATACTATTCTTGTTTCTCCATCAAAGGGAAGTGATTATATGTATGGAGAAAATGCAGTAATTGCTGAGGTTTGGGATATAATATCTGATGGTTATGGAATGAAAAAGGCAAAGGAAAATCAGATAAAAAAGATGCTTAAGGATTCAAATATAATAAAACTCCTTCAGGAAAAATATTAAAGATATTAAATGGAGAAAAAATGATTAAACTTGAAAGGATTGTGGGATTTCTTAATAGTTATCTTGATATATCAGGAATCAGAGATGGTTCTTGGAATGGGCTTCAATTTGAGGGAAAACAGGTTGTTAAAAAGGTTATGTGCAGCGTTGATGCAGGAGCAACTGTTTTTGAAGAAGCAGCAAAAAGAAGAGCAGATATTGTTGTGGTTCATCATGGTAATTACTGGGCAGACACAAATCCCTGCTTTACTGGATTAAATAAAAAAAGGATGGAGATACTTTATAAAAATGGAATTTCCCTTTATGCTGCACATCTTCCACTTGATAAACATCCTGAGATTGGAAATAATGCAATGCTTTTAAGAATGATTGGTGCAAAGATTTTCAGAGATTTTTTCATCTATGATGGCCAGGCAATCAGTTATTGCGGGCACTATAAAAAAGCAGAAAATCTCGATTCCATAGTAGATAAAATTAACAAAGGCCTTGGTATTAAATGCAGGGTTCTTCCTTTTGGAAAAAAACTTATTCAAACAGTTGCAGTGATAAGCGGTGGTGGAGGGTATGCTGGTTTCAATGAAGCAGTAAAGGCAGGGGTTGACCTTTATATCACAGGTGATGCGATTGAGATATTCCATAATGCAAAAGATTCAGGTATTAATGTTATTTTTGGAGGACACCACGCCACTGAAACATTGGGAGTAAAACAATTGGCAAAACTAATATCAAAAGATTTGGATGTTGAGGCAGAGTTTGTTGATATACCCACAGGACTTTAATAAAGGAGGTAAATGGCTATTATTTCCCCATTCAAAGGTTTCAGATATTCAGAGACCGCTGGAAGAATTGAAAATCTTATAGCACCACCATATGATGTTATTGGTTCTGATTATAGAAAGGTTCTTATTGAACGCTCACAGCATAATATTGTCCATCTTACACTGCCTGAATCATTTGAAGTAGATTATCATAAAAATATTGCTGATAAACTTAAAAAATGGTGTGATGAAAAAATTCTGGTTCAGGACTTAGAGAATAAATACTATGTATTGAGACAAACTTTTCATTATAAGGGTAGGACTGTAAAAAGAACAGGATTTATTTGTTTAATTGATCTTTCTCAATCAAACAGGATTATCAAGCATGAGGTTATTTTTAACAAATACCGGGATGATAGAATAAAACTTCTTGATATAACAAAAGCAAATCTTGAGCCAATTTTTCTTCTCTATGAGGATAAAGAGAGCATACTCGAGAAGATTTCAGAAAATCTCTTATTTCCTACCATCGCGGATTTTGAGGATTATACCATTGAATTTTCTGACTGCAATCCAGAAGTTTTTTCTGAGTTTATGAGAAAATTAGAAAATACCACATTTTTTATTGCTGATGGTCATCATAGATTTCAGGCATCTTATGAATATTACAGGCAAAATCCACAAACAGCGCCTGGCTATATTATGTGCTATCTGACAAATCTTTTTTCTGATTCTCTTGTGGTTCTTCCAACGCACAGAGCAATTATGAAAAACATAAGTCCCCTTGAAAGAATAAACGAGGTAAAACAATTTTTTGATATTGAAAAACATCAAAATCTACAGGATGTCTTGCATCGGATTGAAGAAAAAAACACCTGCATTTTTGGCGTATTTTTCAATGGCAATTTTCAGACCTGGAAGATTAAGAATATTGAGAATATCAAAAGTTTTCTACCAGAGGGATATTCTGATGACTGGAAAACACTCGATTCTGTGATTTTACATTATTTTGTCCTTCAGAAAATCTTTGGAATCCCAGGGGATGAAAAACTTTACTATGATATACATCCTGAAACCATTGTAAAAAAAATAGAAGATGGCGAGTGCAGTATTGGTTTTTTTATGCGAGAGCCAGATATTATGAAAATTAAAAATGTTTCATTAAAGTCAGAAATACTGCCCCCAAAAACCACGTTTTTTTATCCAAAAATTCCTTCTGGTCTTGTTATTGCACGGTATATTTGAATGGAATACGACATAATTGTTATTGGTGCAGGACATGCAGGAATTGAGGCATCTCTTGCATCTGCAAGAATGCATATGAAAACCCTCCTTATTACAGGCAATCTTGAAACAATTGCAAAACCAAGTTGCAACCCAGCAATCGGAGGCATTGGAAAAGGGCAGATTGTAAGGGAAATTGATGCGCTTGGTGGCCAGATGGCTCTTACCACAGATAAAACCAAAATTCAATTCAGGATGCTTAATACAGGAAAGGGCCGCGCTGTATGGAGCCCGAGGGCACAGATAGATAAAATTCATTACAGTACCTATATGAAAAAAATTCTTTTTTCTACAGAAAACCTTACCCTGTTAAAAGGAATGGTGCATTGTTTTATTATCAAGGGGGAAACAATTAATGGGGTTATCCTCGAATCAGGAGAAAAGATTTATTGTAAGGCAGTTATTTTATGCCCTGGAACATTTATGAATGGGATTATCCACATTGGAAATGTTTCTTTTCCAGCAGGAAGAATGGGTGAATTTCCTTCAAGAGGTATATCAAAATCTCTTAAAGAACTTAATTTTGAACTTGGCCGCCTTAAAACAGGAACTCCACCAAGAATAAGTAAATCTTCTGTGGATTTTAGCAAAACCAGACCACAACAAGGAGATACTGTTTCCTTCCCTTTTTCATATAGAACACAGATTATTGACAGACCGCAGATATGCTGCTACCTTACAATGACAACATCAGAAACAATTAAAATCATCAGAGATAACCTTGATAGAGCGCCTCTTTATACTGGGCAGATTCGTTCAACAGGTCCAAGGTACTGTCCTTCAATTGAGGTTAAGGTTGTAAAATTTCCAGAAAGAGACACCCACCATATATTTCTTGAGCCAGAAACCTATGATGCAGAAGAGATTTATGTAAATGGTTTTGCTACAAGTATTCCTGTTGATGTCCAGGAAAAATCTCTTAAAACAATACCAGGACTTGAAAATGTAATGGTCACCCGTTATGGCTATGCGATTGAGTATGATTTTGTTCCTCCATATCAACTAAAACCAACACTTGAGACAAAGAAGATTCAAGGATTATTTCTTGCAGGCCAGATTAATGGAACAAGTGGATATGAAGAAGCCGCAGGCCAAGGAATTGTTGCTGGAATTAATGCAGTAAATTTAATAAAGGGAAAAGAACCGTTTATTCTGACAAGATCAGAATCATACATAGGGGTAATGATAGATGATATTACTACAAGAGAAATAACTGAACCATACAGGATGTTTACTTCTCGCGCAGAATATCGACTTATCTTAAGGCAGGATAATGCAGATTTTCGTCTTATGGACTATGGCTTTAGGTATGGTTTGATTGATGAAAAAACATTCAGAACAATGGAAAACAACCGCAGGTTAACCGAGATTTTTTGTAAAAAACTTGAAGAAACCTATATTCCTGGGGTAGAAGAAAAAACATCTCTCGCTGATTATCTGCGAAGACCTGATGTTTCAATGACAGAAATACTACCTTTATGCAGTGAAATAAAAGATCTCCCGGAGCATGTAAAGGAAGAGATTGAGATTGAAATAAAATATTCTGGTTATATCAAAAGGGAACTTGATTTAATACAAAAAACAAAAAAGGATGATATTATAATTCCAGAAACGCTTGATTTTACAAAAATACAGGGAATATCAACAGAAGCAAAAGAAAAACTTATCAAGTATAGGCCATTTACAATCAGACAGGCAAAAATGATTGATGGCATTTCTCCTTCTGACATTTCTGCAATATATATATACCTGAAAAAAATCAGAAAATAGTCATACTGTTTTGAAAAAGATAATGTTCTTCTGTTTTTGTGATAAAATTAATCTTAGTTAATGGCAGAAATCTATGTTAAAAAAACTAAAAACTGTTGATGAGGCAGTAAAACTTGTAAAAGACAAAGCCACAATTGCCACTGGTGGCTTTGTTGGGAATTGCCATCCAGAATACCTCTCCTTTTTTCTGGAAAAAAGATTCCTTGAAACTGGGTATCCCCGGGATTTAACTGTTGTTTACGCAGCAGGTCAGGGAGATGGTAAAGACCGGGGTATAAATCATTTTGCCCACCAGGGTCTGGTCAGCAGGATTATTGGCGGACACTGGAACCTTGTTCCTAAGATGGGAAAACTTGTTATTGAAAATAAGGTTGAGGCATATAATTTTCCACAGGGTGTTATTTCACACTTATATCGGGACATTGCTGCAGGAAAACCAGGAACAATCACACATGTTGGTCTTTATACCTTTGTTGATCCGAGATTTGGTGGTGGAAAATTAAACAGCAGAACAACGCAGGATCTTGTTCAACTTATTGAACTTAATGGAAGACAGTGGCTTTTTTATAAGGCATTCCCAATAGATGTAGCATTCATAAGGGGAACTACAGCAGATGCAAAGGGTAATATCACAATGGAAAAGGAGGCAGGAAGTTTGGAGATGTTGCCAATGGCAATGGCTGCAAAGAATTCAGGCGGTATCGTCATTGCACAGGTAGAGAGAATTACTGATGAAATTCTAAATCCATGGCTTGTGAAAATTCCTGGAATTTTTGTTGATGTGGTTGTGGTTGCAGATAAACAGCACCATATGCAAACATTTGCAGAAGAGTATAACCCTTCGTATTCTGGAGAGAAACGAATTCCACTGGAAACACTCTTTGGTAAGATGCGGCTTGATGAAAGAAAAGTTGTATGCAGAAGGGCTGCACTGGAAATAAAATCTGACTCTATCGTAAATCTTGGAATTGGAATGCCAGAAGGCATTGCGCTTGTTGCAGCAGAAGAACAGATATTAGATAGAATGACCTTTACTGTTGAGGCAGGTGCTGTCGGTGGAATATCTGCAGGTGGATTGAGTTTTGGGGCTGCTTATAATCCAGAGGCAATAATTGACCAGCCGTATATGTTTGATTTCTATAATGGTGGAGGGCTTGATATTGCTTTTCTCGGGCTTGCCCAGCTTGATAGAAAGGGCAACGTTAATGTAAGTAAGTTCTCTTCAAGAATTGCCGGTGCAGGGGGATTTATTGACATTACTCAGAATGCAAAGAAACTGATTTTTTGTGGAAGTTTTACTGCTGGAGAATTAAAGACAGAGGTTAAGGATGGAAAACTGAAGATTCTTCAAGAAGGTAAACACAGAAAATTTTTGAAAGAAGTAGAACATATTACATTTAGTGCAGATTATGCCAGAGAAAAAGGTCAAAAAGTGCTGTATGTCACAGAAAGAGCAGTGTTTTCTCTTGAAAAAACAGGACTTGTTCTTATAGAAATTGCACCAGGAATAAATCTTGAAAAAGAGATTTTTTCAGTGATGGATTTTGTTCCAGAAATTTCAAAAAATCTTAAAACAATGGATAGTCGTATATTTGAAGAAGTTCCAATGGGTATAAAGGATACAAAATGAAAAGGATTTTTATTGCGAGTGCCGTGAGAACAGCGATAGGAAGTTTCTGCAAAAGTTTGAGCAATATTTCTGCGGTTAATCTTGGTTCTATCGTAATATCCGCAGCAATAAAAAAAGCAGGTATCTTACCAGAAAAAGTAGACCAGGTGATTATGGGAAATGTTTTACAGGCAGGGCTCGGCCAGAATCCAGCACGTCAATCAGCAATAAAGGCAGGTATACCTGTTGATGTTTCGGCATTAACAATTAACAAGGTTTGTGGTTCAGGATTAAAAGCAGTTGCACTTGCGGTTCAGTCAATAAAAACAGGTGATGCTGATATTATTGTGGCTGGAGGAATGGAAAATATGAGCAGGGTGCCTTATCTTGTTGAAAAAGCTCGCACAGGATATAAACTTGGACATGGGAAACTTGTTGATGCATTAATACACGATGGCCTGTGGGATATTTATAATGATTATCACATGGGAATAGCAGGAGAAAATTTAGCAGAAAAATATTCAATATCAAGACAGGCGCAGGATGCTTTTGCTTTTGAGTCACAGAAAAAATGTCAGGATGCAATGAAACAGGGAAAATTCAAGGATGAGATTACACCTGTTTTTATAGATGACAGGGATAAGCAGATTTCTTTTGAAATTGATGAATTCCCACGGCCCGACACAACCATCGAGAAACTTGCAAAACTAAAGCCATCTTTTAAGGAAAACGGCACTATTACAGCTGGAAATGCTTCTGGTATTAATGATGGCGCTGCTGCTGTGGTGGTTGTTTCTGAAGATATTATTGAAAAAATGTCAATAAGACCAATGGCAGAGATTATATGCTTTGCTGAATCAGGGGTTGACCCGGCTTTAATGGGACTTGGACCTGTGCCAGCGACAAAAAAGGTACTTGATAAAACAGGTCTATCCCTTAAGGATATTGATATCATTGAAATAAACGAGGCATTTGCAGCACAGGTTCTTGCGGTAAGCCATGAAATGCAATGGGATATGAACAGGGTTAATGTTAATGGTGGTGCGATTGCCCTTGGTCATCCAATAGGAGCAAGTGGGGCAAGAATACTCGTAACATTGCTTCACGAGATGAAAAGAAGAAATTTCAGATATGGATTGTGCACGCTTTGTGTGGGAGGTGGCGAAGGAGTGGCGATGGTAGTAGAGATGGGGGTAAAGGAAAGAGAACAGAATTGAATACTCAGGATGCTACGGTACAGACAAAACTACGTAGAAATCGGGAACAGTTGAAACTTGCCAGCAATATATGCGTTTCACATTCTGCTGGCTTCGGACAATCAACTGTTTTTGTTAATCCCGAGCGCTTATGCTTTTCTGCTTGTTTTGTTGCTGTACCTTCGCAATTCGTATTAAATTCTGTTCTCTTTCCTTCTAAGGGAGGGGTAAGAACAGCAAAAAAAGGAAAAGGCAAAGACAAAAGGATAAGATTCTTCGAATACTACGGTACAGACAAAACTACGTAGAAATCGGGAACAGTTGAAACTTGCCAGCAATATATGCGTTTCACATTCTGCTGGCTTCAGACAATCAACTGTTTTTGTTAATCCCGAGCGCTTGTCTTTTACAACAGTATTCCCTGTT
>Ga0255344_1001866_pt1 | contig 26964 bp, 32 predicted proteins | sample wastewater_treat_5_FD_192414 | JGI IMG/M metagenome (GOLD analysis project Ga0255344, IMG submission 192414) | Wastewater microbial communities from Lulu Island WWTP, Vancouver, Canada - plant18 | ecosystem: Engineered > WWTP > Wastewater > Unclassified | place: Canada: Vancouver, British... | reverse complement strand
TCTGACATTGAGTTCACATGGGTAGCAATGCCCCCTGACCCAAGAGGCCCGGACTTTACCAAAGCTCCATCTACACCCGGGTCAATCCCGAGTGTAACGTGAGGTGACTGGAGATGCCAGCACCTTACTCTTTCACTACGATGAAGGTTGGCGGGGTGTGGATTATAGTGATCCCATCCGGCGAGACCTATGCTAACATCGACACAAACGCCCCGGTGGGCAGTATTGCACTCGATCCGGGCAATGAAGCAATGTATTTTAAGAAAGCCGCAGGCTGGAAAGCAATAACAATCGCAGCATGATTTACTTTGACCGTGAGAGTCTGGAGGCGTTTACCGGGTTCGCCTCTACCGACATGAAAGACGCCGGAAAAACCATGACGGCTACCGTCTGGGAATCTTTCGTGGAAGAACTCGATAGAGGAATTGCCGGGTGGATGCACCGCTGGTGTGGAGTCCCCACCTTCGGCTCTCATCAGGTCACAGAGTATCATGATGGCAGAGGTCAGAACGGCATTGAGTATGACAGCGATCTGTATGCCGAGACCGACCGGCTGTTTTTCCTGCGGGAATCCGCAACCGGCGATCCGGTAGTATACAACGACACTGCAATAGAAACCGCATCGCCATCGTGGGTGAAGCGACAGATCCGATGTGCAACCACTGGCGGGGACTTTACGTATTTTGAAGACGAGGGGCTTGGAGTTGTCCGGTTCCATACCAACGTCCCGCTTGAAGGATACAAGAACGTCAAGATTGAATACTGGGCAGGGTTTGAAGAAGGGTCAGAAGATCTTGAACAGATCAGAATTATTGCCAAACGACTTGCAGGAAACCTCCTCAACGTCAAGAAGAAGTTTCAGGAAGCGCAGACTGTCAGGAACACTGGAGTTCGTGACTACTCACAGATGTTTGATCTGGAGACGGATCGGAAAGTGTTCACTCCGGAACTTGAGATGATGCTCACACGGTATAGGAGGTATCAGTTTGGCAGCGGCGGATTTAGATAACCCGAAATCAATCGAAATCACAAACATCGACGAATTCGCAGATATCCTGAAGAACGCGACTCACAAATGCACCAGTCAGGAGATCATGACTGAAATCCGGATCGGTGTTGCTGAGCTGAATCGGGACATGGCCTCGATGACTGCCTGCTTCAAACAACTGAACGCCCGGTTCGAGGAACACATGCATGAACAGGACCAAGTGCATCGGGAACAGATGCAGATTATTGCATCTCATGCTGCCGACCTTGAAGATGTCAAACACAACTGCAGGTTCCCAGACAAATGGAAAGACATCGAAGACCGGGTAAAGATCCTTGAGAAAAGCGAGCATTCGCGTGGAGGAGCGTCGGTGTGGACCGACCGGCTGTTCAACTTTATGAACTCCGTGCTGGTTGCCGTCGTCATCTTTGTCATCCTGTTCTTCCTGAAAGGCGGCGAGATGTTTTGAAGATCATCGTTAGAGTTCTTGCTGAAGCACAGGCCCCTCTACTTGACCGCGAACTGATTAGTATAGAGAACGTGTTCATCAAACAAATCACCGACAGCATCCTGAAAGAACTTGACCGGAACTCTCCTTACAATCGGAAATGGAGATCGTTCAAAGGCGAGAAACTCACCCATCTTGATAAGTCATGGAAGAAGAGGAAACAAGGATGGGGGCTTCGGATCTATAACGCCATGCCGTATGCCAAATGGTTGGCAGAAGGAACGGGTATCTATGGTCCCAGAGGTGCTCCGATCACCCCAGTCAAACAGAAAGCCCTCAAGTTCTACTACTCGTTCATCCACCGGTGGGTCGTTACCCGGTCAGTAAAAGGTATTAACCCTGCACGGTTCCAAGCAATGATGAATGCATCCCAAGAGAGAGGGACAGAGATCGGTGTGCGAAAAGCAATGGATATACAGGAGAGAAAATGGCGTGGGACACTGCAGACAAAATTGATAAAGTTGTAGACGAGGTAATCTCCTTACTGGAGACGAACGCTGCCACACTCGGAGGGTTGCTAGGCGTTCTGGAGAAGGACGAAGAGCCGGCTGTTCCTGCAGCCAACCATATGTTACCATGGGCATACGTTATACCGACAATGGAAGGCGGGGACCACATGGTCAACTATGCTGACACCGAATCTGTCATGCACGAATACCCTATCACCATTGTCGCTTACTACGAGATGCCTGACGTTGCCACAGACTCGATCAGGGCGGTTCGCCGGTATGGGTATACTGCGTATGACATATTAAGGCAGCATGACTACACCGTGATAGGCCCGTTCGCAGGGCTGACTGAAGCCGATTTGGATGTTGGATACTGGGTTGCAGTAGACGCGGTCGTTCACTTCTTCATTCTTCGCTGCACGTTCAAGAGCCTGTTCTAACCGGAGAAATCCGGCTCATATTTTTATCTCCCCGGCTCACATAATCCGATAAGGTGAAAAAAATTGGTTGCAGTAGCGTGGTTCGCAAACAATGCGTCCCTTGATTTTAAGGACAAAGATAACAATTCACTGACGATTGCCGCACTTCAGGGCATCACAGTGGAACCAAAGTATGAGATGGTTGAACTCTACGGTATGGAAGATCTTCGACGTGCAGCCGTTGCCCGTCACAGTCTGAAGGTCAACGTTACCGTCAAGTATGCAAAATGGGATGCTGCCGCCGACACTATCTTCAATCAGGTGGTGGGTTCAGACTTTACGTCAGCAACAAAGAACGTCCCTCCGATGTTCTCACTGACGGCATCATTCAAGTCTCTGCCGGCATCTGCAGGAGAAACCCAGCAGACCCAGACCTATACCGTATCAGACATCGTGTTTGATGGTGTGCCTATCAACATGAACCAGAACGAGTTCATTACCCGTGAGATGTCAGGCACCGGCCGTATGGTCGCGATGACCGGGTCGGCAACATAGGCCCACACAATTCTTATCTTTTTAAGGATAAAGAATAATCATGGCAGAAACAAACGAGGAGAGATACGCCAGACTTCAGGACGAACTGTCCACTTACGTAGATGCAGAGCAAACCTCTTTTGACGAAGTGCGCCAACTTTTGCACAACGTAGAGAACCAGTTTCTCACGCTCACCGTCTACGAGATCCCGATCAAGATCCGGCCGACCATTCCAAAACCGCTGCGACGGGTAATGGAAAAGATGCAGAATCAGGGCGACAGTCTCGAACCGCTGGAGATGAGCACGTATGAAGTGCTTGCCGGCATGTGCAAGGAGTCTCCATGGAACGTTCCAAAGACATGGGAACTGATTGACACTGAAGACGGTATTGCCTTTGAAGTGCTCGAGATGATGTATACGCTGGTCGGCAACAAAGAGAAGCAGACTGCAAACTTTCGCAAAGGCGCCTGAAGGTCAGTACGACATCGAACTGTGCCGGTTGCTTGGATGGCCCCCGTCGTGGTTAGGTCGGCTGACTGATATGGACCGGTTGTTCTTTGAACATGCCCTGCCTGCAGCCCGAGAACGTTGGGCACAAGAGAGATCCTTATGACAGACAACGCATCAGAGATAGACGTAACGGCACGGAGTACTATAGGTAAGACCACTGCAAGCAACCAGATCTCCAGCCGTGCAAAGAAACTCGGGCAACTTGTTGAAAAAGGACTCTCCGGGCTTGGCGAGAACCAGATAAAAGGGTTTCTCAACAACGCCCTGCTTGAGATAGAAGGATCTCTCTCTAATTTTGAGAAGGATTATGATGGAGAACTGCTCCGCCTAGAACGCCTGCTGTCATCTCGGAAAGGCAAGGTGACAAAAGCCCTGTCTGCCGGGCTGGTGAAAGTCCAGTATGGAAAGGGGCAGGACTATTATGCCGTTGATTACGCCCAGATGTATAACGCCTTCTTTGAGAAGGTTCTGAAGATCGTCAAGGCAACCAAGTCGCAAGGAAGTTCTGCAATACTCGGCCAGATTCAGGAACATATCCATGAGATGATCGGCAACGATTCTCTCACCGATGACGACAAAGCCCTGATGAACAAGTTGATTCAGGAGATGCAGGCTCTTCATAAAGAACGGGCAAAGATCAAGGTTGTCGAGGTCGGAAAACCTCCTGAACAGAAAGTGACGGTGGAAGTCAAGCAGGAAGTCAAGCAGGTAACTCAGGAAGAGGTTGTTGCAGCAGTCAAAGAGAAACAGGCTGCTGGCGTTCCTGCTGTTGAATCCCAGTCTCTTCACACTGCAACCATAAAGAAACTTGAAGCAGACGTTGCCCGGCTGCAGAAGGAGATGGAAGATGCTGACAAGAAAGCAGCTGCTCTCTTCGATGCTATGGACGCAGGGGACACTACAGTGTCTCAATCGCTCGCCGATGCAGCAGAAGAAGATTACCAGAAGAAATTGTTCCTCTGGAAGAAGGCTCAACAGGACCTTGAAAACGAGAAGGCTGCATTAAAGCAGGAGGGTATTGGGGGCAAACAGCAACTTACGGCAGAAGAGGTCGCAGAGTTCAGAAAGAAACAGAAGGCTGCAACCGGCGAGACGGGAGAAGCGACAACGACCCCGAGATCAAAACCAGACAAACGCCCATCTAAACACAGAGCATCTGGTGGAGCAAGCCGGGTGCCAACCGAGTCTGAAGCCGATTACGTCAAGTCTGCACGCGAACGTATCAAAGTCCTTGATGATGCATACGATCAGTTCATCGGAATGCAGTCAATGTGGATGTCAGGCATTGAGCAGTCGATCACCGATATGCTTGATGGGGTCAGACTGGCATCACAAGAGATGGTCTATGTCATCACCGCAGAGATCCAGAAGAACATCGGTGGCAAACTCAAGACCATAGGGAAACAGATCGAAGAGTCGTTCGGCGCAAAGTCTACCTCTGGTGTCAGCAGTATCGCTGGAAAATTAGATACAATCAACACAACGCTGCTGGAGATCAAGAACGGATTAGTCCGGCAAAAATACATTCAGGACATCAGGTCTGTTCCGAAAAGTGCTGAAGATGAAGCACCGCAGAAAGCCATAGCAGAAATCATCGGAGATGCCCTGAACCATGAACTTGCACCGATCCTTGGAGAAGTGCTTGGTGAGCAGAGCGATCTCAACTGGCAGAAGTATCTGAACCTTGAAGGCGGTGTTCGGAAACCTATCATTGATCGGCTGCTCGGGTTTAACAAAGGAGGCATTGTTCCGGGATCTGGGGATCAGGATTCGGTCCTCGGCAAACTCACTCCCGGAGAGTGGATAATTAATCCTCGGCGGCTTGCTGGTGGAACAGTTGATGATCTTCTTATTGGATCTAATGAAGACGCAGCAATAGAGGCGTATGAAGCGTTTATCTCTAGTGGGTGGCGGGATCTTGGTAATGCCATAAGCAAACGGTCAACCCCGTCATTATATTCCAAGGCTTTGAAAATTCCATTTTTCATCTATGTGGATCACCCGTTAGATTACGGAGATCATTTATACAAGGTTGATTCAGAGAAGTTTTTGAGATGGAGTTCTGAGATTTATGATAAGTTTGCGCCATTAAATGCCCCCCTATTCTCAATAGGCCAACAATTCACAAAAGCGGTTGGAGAATCACTAGAGGAGATCCAAGGCGTCACTCCGTATGGTGACTACAAAACAAGTGAGGATTATAAACCAAGTCTGCAATTACGCACGTTTTTACGCGGGCGGGGGGCGTATCGCACAAGTAGGCAAACGAACCCGGACTTCATAAAAGAAATAGATGCGTTCGATAAACACATCTCTAAAACGTCTGGGGGGTTGGTAGATGCATTAAAAGGGGCGACACTATTTAGGGCACCGGGAATGACGTATGGCGTCACAAAGAATAGGTATACAATAGGGGACGCTGTGATACAAGGCATAGATCCATCATATCAATACCTGTCTCTGTTGCCCCAAATATCTCGCGAATTCCACGAACTTTTATTTAAGGTCAAAATAACAGACCGGTTGAAAGGGCGTCTTGGGTATATTAGCGCACACGAGGCTGAATTGATTTCGTCTCGCGGGCAAGGGATGGTCGCAGACATTCGATCACTCGAAACCGTAGAAGAAAACTTATATGATGGTGTCCGCGATGCGTTTTATAAAACAAGGACCATCAAGGCGGATCTGGTATCAGGGCTTGAATTAAAATACTTAACAAAAGGGCTTTCAAAAGACTGGATTTCACATCACCGCGAGCAATTTGACGCCATGGTCTACGATCTAGGGCAGTCTGATGTCATCTCTTCGCTTTTCCCGAGAAAACTCGCAGGAGGGACGTTTGAATTCGCCTATGAAGCAGACGCTGCATTGAAAGCCGCATCGCTCGGAAAGAAGTACAAGACTGAATACACATACCTCAACTCCCTCGTGGCTGACCGATCTGTCTTACTTGCGAAAGACCTGCTCCTGCAACCAATGGACAAGGTGATTGCCTACGACACCTCCAGTAACATCGCAGGGGCAATCGGATCGTTCAACCGTCCAACATTAACCGACAGCGTTCTCCCGATACGTGGTGCTGCCCGCGGGTCCGGATGGAACATGTATGTTGGCGAACTCGCTGCACTTGAGCGAGGGAAAGGGCTTGGACCAACTCTTATCGGCATGGCTCTTGCAAAGGCACTGAAAGGGCCTGTTGGAGATCTTCTCACCCATATTGAACTGAAAGCAATACCGTTTAAAGACACGGTTGCATCGTATCTGAAGATGGGGTTCGTGCCAGTTGGAGAACAGCACCCGGGTGAACCGCTTATCCCGATGGCAGCGAACATCAAGGACTTCTTATCCTCTCCAAAAGTTTCTCCTGATGTCCGGCTTGCACTGCCAAAGAAAGGAGTCATGTCACGGGAGCACCCTGCTCTGAAAGCCTTCTCTCTTACGGCGTTCCCCTATGAGGTAATTGATCCGGTAACTGCAGCAGGAACAATTGTCCCCGCTGGGACCAGAATCCCAAACATATTCAAGTATCTTGCGTCTGGAGGCCCGCTTATGCCCGGGCAGACTGCAGTCGTCGGAGAAGAGGGCCCGGAGATGCTTGTCCCTGCAGGCAGCGGGTTCCACGTCATACCAAACCCGCTGTTCAAAGCCATGGGGGGAGCACGGTTCTTAAAGACCGGGACAAAGATGGAGCAGGATGTCGAAGGCGGCACAATATCACCAATTCCGGAATACGTTGCGGACCCTGCAAGGGGCATTGCCCATGTCACAGCACAGGTGCTTTCTGATGAGATACGATCAGAGGTCGGTCCTGCGTTTTTAAATGCCGCAGGCGGGTTTAAAACGACCGTAAAGGAAACCCTCAATCTCATTGCAGAAGGCCAGCCAGCGTTTGGGCCGGGAAAAGAACCGCGATATGATCCGGTTGCTGAAGCAAAAGTGTCTGGGGGGAAACTCGGGATGCAGTTTGACCGGCTGATTTCCAGCACCCGGTATGCAGTGACCGGAGGGTTGATATTTGCTCATGTATTGAGGATACTTACTGCAACATCTCAAGTGTATCAGAAAAGCATGGGTGCTGTTGGCAGAGGATGGGGATACATGCTTGACATGATAATCCGCCCGCTTCTCCCCGCATTCTTACTCATCACAAGAGGATTCATATGGCTCGGGAACTTCTTCAAAGGCCACAAATTGATAGCACTTGGCACAGGGCTCGCACTTGTTGGAGTTGCAGTTTTCGCTGCACTTTACAGCATCTATAAGATGAAGAAGGACGTTGAAGCCGCTGCTGCAGCGTTTGAGAAACTTACTGCCGCTCTGAATGGAACTCCTTACACTCCTCCAGAACAAGGACCGGGAATACTGTCGAGGATATGGGGGAGATCAAAAAGAGCATCCATGGCGATATTCGGGCCGTTTGGAGATTCGCCATCTGGACTTGAAGGGGTTCGAGTAAATCGCCCTGCGGGAGAAGAAGAAGAAGACGGGGCAATCCCACAACCGTCTGGGCAGAGGATAATAAAGTACAAGGCTGCACTTGGTATGAGGATCCCCGGATATGGTGGAGGAGACAGCGTTCCTGTTCTTACTGAACCCGGCGAACTCATCGTGCCGAAAGAAGTTGTCCGCAGGTTTGAACACCGGGCTGAAGGAGGAGTTGCGGGTGCAGGTGGAGACTTCGGGTCATGGATGGGAGGCATTGTTGGCGGTGCGGGTGACATCTTCAAAGGCGGGATCACTACCATTGCACAGGGAGTTGGCTCGTTCCTTTCATCTGACATCGGCAAATCAATTGTTGGCGGGCTTGGTGTAGCAAGTAAGATGATTGGAGCAGTCATGGCACCTATTGCTGGTGTCGGTATTGCCATCGGTGCGATTAAAGGAGGGATGCACGGACTCGGCAGGATCTTCGTCAAAGGACAGCAGGCACAGATTGAGACTGCAATCAGTGTAGGCAAATCGCAGAGAACACTCCTTTCTTTAATATCTATAGAAGGATTTGGAATCATTGCGTTGCTCGGTCTCGGGCTGGCAGTTCTGAATTCTATATTGCACGCCATGCCAGTCGCAACGGTTCCCGGAGTTGAAGGGAAAGGGATGCTCGATATCCTCAAAGACCTGTTCAAATCAATATGGGAAGCAATAAAGGAAGGGGCCCGGTCCTTGTTCGAATGGCTCAAGGAGAAAGCAAGCGGGGTGTGGGAATGGATAAAAGAAAAAGCGGCCGGCATCTGGGAACGGATAAATGAAAAGGCGGGGGGATTATGGGAGTTTATAAAGACAAAGTTTGGCGAAGTTGTTGAGGCAATAAAGGCGTTCATCCCAAAGCCGGTCGAGGCGGCAAAGGGCGTAATAGATACCGTTGTAAATGCGGGAAAGAAAGTCGCAGAGGTCGGAGACAAGTTTCTTGGAAAGGGCGGGACCGCAGCTTTAGTTGGGAGTGCCGGTCTTGGGGTGTTTACTGGCGGAGCCGAATACCTGCGAACAGGAGACACCGGGGCGGCTCTTGCAACCGGAGGGATGACAGCTGCAGGGGCATTTGCGTTTGCAAAACTGCTTGCGAGATTCCCGAAACTCGGGCCGGTTGCTGGAGTAGCAGGATACTTTGCCAGAGATTCTATGATCCGGGATGGTGCAACAATCGGTAAAGCAATCGCTGGTCCTCTTGGGGAAGACATGGGAGGGATTGCCGCATCCTTGGTAAATGATATAACTGCAGGTGCAGTTACTGGCAGTTCGATAGGCGGGCCGGTTGGTGCTGCAGGAGGAGCAATCCTCGGCCCAATTATACTTGGATTCAAAGACCTCTTTGCAATGAAAGAAGAGGCTGACAAACTCGCGTCAGGACTGAACCTCACTCCAGAACAGGCGAATGCAGGGGGGCACCTTACGAACCAGTATGGGTTCCTTGGATCAGTTGCGGCCACTGCATATAACACAGGAGTCGATCTGCAAGGTGCTCCGGCTGTAGTTGGTGCTGCAGTCACTGGAGGAATTGATACCGCAACACGAGCGATATCGGATGCACTTACAAAGGCAGGAGATGTGTTATCTGCTGTGGTTGCGACAGTAACGGGAGTTGTTGACGCTGTGATTGCAACAGTAACGGCGTGGCAGGAATCTGCTGCTGCGGCTGGAGACACCGTTAGGGAAGCAATACTCGGGGCATTTGCGTCGCTTGGAGAATACCTCGCAGGGCTGCCATCTGCCATTATGGAGATTATTGATAGGTATCTGTCTGGGCTGCCGGGAATTGGCGGGCTCTTCAATAGTGCAAAGGGGGCACTGAATATTCCATCAATGGCATCTGGTGGAGATATATTATCAGATGGGGTCGTGAATGTGCATTCAGGGGAAGCGATTATACCTGCGCGGGTCAATACAAACTCAAATGTCCGGACTGATACTACCAAGACCACGATAACGAATCACAACACGTTTGTTGTGCAACGGGAAGACGACCGGATACTCTTTGAGAAGTTTAAACAGATGATGGTAGCAGATAGCAGACGGTTGGTGATCTGATGGCACGGGGAGAGGTATACCTTGAGAATGTTGATGGAGGTAGGTTGTATATCGGGCAGACTACTATAGGGGGGGAACTACAACGGGCACTGGAAACGGCAACCGGGCCCAGTTATGCAGGGATTGCAGACTGGACCCGGACGATGTCCAAATCGCCAATTATAATCCCCGTGCCGGATCAGGAACCGATAGGGTTTGATCTGAACTTCATCGAGTCAGACACCATAACAATCAATACCACGTGGCTCGATGGTATTGGAGATTCATCCACCTACCATTACGCAGAAGGATTCTTCAAAAAAGAGAATTACAGTGACACATATGTACCCTACACTCTGATATTGGGTGAACGGACTTATTACGTTCTGCTTGAACGGTGGACTGTCTCTGGTGCCGGGGGGCATGGAGATACGATCAACGTGAGTTTTTCACTACAAATCGTCGAGAAACAATCATGAGCGAGATTGATCCGGCACTGTTTGAATTCTATAGGGCGGTTGCGACTGATGGGGGAGGCATTGGCACATCTTTAATGGTGTCTTCAACACTAAACAACGAGTTTGATCGAATCAGTTCGAACGAACTCCTAAATGGAACGACTAGATATTCAAAACAGTTCATTAAAAACCTAAACGCATCTGATTGGAATGGGGTCGTGATATACTTTGAAGCACTTACTACTCGAAACCCTTATACGGAAATTAGCATGTGCCCGTCAGGAAGCAAGTCAAAGCTGTATGACTCGGTTACATTGTCAGGACATGCAACTGTAACCGCTTCAGGATATTTTGAAACCTCTTCTGACTTGCGGTTAGAACTCGGAGCGGGCGAGATGGTATTTAATTATACAGACGACACGGTGGCCTTTGCAGGGCAGGTTTCAGAAGTTACAGAAACTCATGTTATTCTGAAGTATCCATATGGGGGTACCCTTGGGGCAGGGAAGGTCTTGGCGGTGGCTCCTGCAACAATGTCTATGTATGTATACCCAAAATCACAGACAGGAATTGTAGTATATCCCCCCGTTACAATACCTGCAGGTGCCGCTATAGCCGTGTGGAAAAAGTACCGGGTGATTCCCGGGTGCCCCCAGTATGCAAACGACTGGTTTACGTTAAAAATTGAGGAAGTATAATGCCACTAAGTACAGCATCAATCAAATACTATGCCCCTATTTCAGAAGAAGGTGGCAATATTGACCTGTCTGCTCCTCAGACCTCATCTGTCTCTAATAATGAGTTCCCAAACGTTACAGATGAACAGAGACAAAACGGGCTGGTGGACTATAGGAAACAATTCGTTAGAAACGAGAACGTAGATTACTGGGAATCGGTCAGAGTATGGATCTCAAGTCAGCCATTGGCAGGGGATACTCTAAAGATCTGTCAAACCGGCTCGCTGTCCCTTCTAAATGCAACTGTATCTCTTGGAACTGCAACATTTGTAACTGCAACAAGAATGACCTTTTCATCCTCTTTATATCAATATATCATGCCGGGGGACTGGATCTATAATTGCACACACGATACAGAAGCCGCGACGATAAGACTGGTAACATATGTAAGCACAACGACAGGGGATGTTACGGTGGCTTCTGCATTTGGAACCCCAACGTCAGGACCAATGCTTATGGCTCTGGCTCCGGCGACACGATACTTATACACGGCTCCGTCTTCTTATGGAGATGGAATTGTTGTAGGCCAAATTAACCCAAACGAGTATACTGCAGTATGGAAACAAAGAACGGTCCCGGCATTTATTGATGGATTTTCTGGCGACCAGTTTACAATTATATACGGGTCAGGCCCGGTTTAAATATGGCGGTCACTGTAACTGAAACCAGAGACCCGGTTGATGGCAGGCGTATTGCAAAATTTACCTCCAGCATTAGTGCAGGAGGAGGTCAGGATTCAGTTGAATGGTCGTTCCCTGAAGGAGTTACTCAAGCATGGGTGTTGCTTGTTGGTGGAGGCGGTTGCGGGGGGTATGGAGACGGTGGAGGAGGAGCAGGCGGGTATGTAGAAGTCTTTAACTTGTCTGTTACTACAGGCCCGCACACTATTAAAATAGGAGCCGGTGGGATCTATGATGGGGCTCACAAAAATGGAGCAAACACAGAAGCGTTTGGCCTTGTCGCATATGGTGGAGGAGCAGGCGGGGGCAACGATGGAGGATCTGGTGGCGGTGGAGGAAGTGTTGCGGGGTCTGGAGTTTCTGGGCAGGGGTATAGAGGCGGGGTATATGGAAGTTACCCAGATAGAAGCTCTGGTGGAGGCGGTGGTGCTGGTGGCCCCGGTGAAAATGCAGATGTCCATGGGGGGACTGGTGGCGGATATGGTGGCCCGGGAAAATACTCTACAATTACCGGAGTCTCTACAGCATATGCTGGTGGAGGTGGTGGAAAATACTACAATACCGGGGTAAACACAGGGTATGGCGGCGTTGGAGGAGGTGGACAAGGAGGGTGGTGGTTAAACTCTTCGTATTATTCTGATCCGACTCCGGGAACAAATGGGCTTGGTGGAGGAGGCGGATGTAGGAACAAAAACGGTGGTTCATGGACATATGCTGGGGGGTCTGGCGTTGTAATTGTCTCATATTATGTCCCCCCGGTCTATAGGCATTTCGGGTCAATATATAACATCATTTCGCGCCACTATGACGTTCCGTTCACATCTAATTACAGCATAATCTCCCCCCATGTTGAGTTTATAAGTAAGTATGACATTGCGCAACCTCATGTCGATTTCACTTCAAAATATAACATCTACATAGGAATTGGGTTTAACACACAAATCGACGCATCTCCTCCAAAAACAGTAGAGTTTAGAACCCGCGTCGAAAGTCTATACAAACTATCGAGCAAATTCGAGGTGATATAATGGCCGAAAAGCCGATCATCCCATTCAACTGTTCCTTGTATGAGTCGCTAAACGGAGTTAACACGTTCAGATTCAATAGGGTCGTCGCTAGCAGTAGTGACGAGGGAAAATTCACAGAAGGTGCTACACGTGTGGTGCTGGTTGACAAATCCGTCAAATTATATGGGGTTGTAAAAGAAACCAGCATGTCGATGTCATCTCGGATAGAATCGGTTACTCTGGAATCCATATTGTGTTTGCTTCGAGACACGGTAGTAACCAACCAAGACGAGATGCCTATTATGAGAGCGAATGAGTTGATCTATGCCCTTCTCCCAAAGAATCCGGATGGCAGCGAGTTGTTCTGGTTCGAATATAATGCAACACGAAACCCGCTAATTCGGTATGCATTCAGAAGTGGATCGATACTAACTCATCTTAACACGATCGCCTCTATGTCAGGGCTTAATTGGAGATACGAGTGTGAACCTGCGACGACCGCATACTTAAACCAGTGGGCAAAAATAATTGTATCTGACGGGATCATAGACGCACTTGAAGACCCCCTTATTCTAGTTGAGAACAAAGATATATTCCGGCTCAAATTAGACCGGTCGCTATATAAACAATACTCTTCTGTAACGGTAATCGGGGTTGAAAAAGAGATTTCTGGGTATACTACGACCGCCTCCTTCCTCATAGATATGGAAACGCAAGATAAAGAGCCAATAAAGAACGCATATTTTTATCTTGATTGCGATGACGCCATTTTAGGAGAAGAGGAAATCCTCCCCCCATCAGACCCACATATGTATCTCACCCACTTAGGAGACTCCGATTGTATTTGGTTGCAAAGTATGAGAAACGTAGTGGGATGGGGAGTAAACGATACGTTTCGGGTCAATAATGAATTCATAGGGTATGAAAATACGTATTCTTTAGGAGATGCAAACGGGGGGGTGACTGGTATTACCCGTGAGAAATGGTTCTCTTCTGGAGATACCCCTCATCTATACGGCCAACCGTGTTTAATCACACAAACTATGCCAATAATTAAGGCGCTAGATACGGGGATTCTTTCTAATATCTCTCCTGCAACAAAATATTTCAAGATTGGGTCTGAAATCATTCAGGCTAAAGAAATTACTGAAACCAGTATTAAGCTTGCTACAGTTAATCCGGAGTCCCGTGAGTATCTGGGGAGAGGTCAGGAGAATACCCTCGCATATGCCCATTGGAGGGGGGCTGTTATCCAGCCATACTATCCAAATATGGTATCTACCGCCACCCAGTATAAGTCGATTGAAGTTACTATCCATGCAAAGGGAATCATCAGTGAAGATGGGTGCGATAAACTTGCTTGGGGGGTGCTCACGAATATCCAGAACGGAATATTGAGTGGGAGTTTTACCTACAAATCATCGGATTTTTTCGACAAAGATATTACAGTAGGGAAAAGATTCACGCTGCAAACTGCGACGAAGGACATAGAACCAGCGTCAACATACGACGTAATGATCTACTCTATTAAACGAGAACAGAACAAACTCATGACAGTAGAGTTTGGAAACATTGCTCCAGAAGTCTTGCAACTAATCAAAAGCGGGGAGTATGCACTTCAGGCTGCAGTAAGAAAAGACAGCGTCAGCACCAGTAAAGACGTCGATTTAATCTCTATCGGTGGGGCTCTTGCTCTTGAATCAAATTACAAAACAGAAGAGCGCCCAACGGTAAAAAGAAAGTATCAGATAGGCGGTTACTAATGGCGATCAGTTCCGTGCTAACAAAAGACGGGGTGTTTGGCACGTATGAACGGACACGTGCAGGGATAAAAGCATACCCGAACACAAAGAAAGTGGCGGCTCCTAAATATCTTCTAGCCAGCCCCGGAGGACCATACTATTATGACCCTGATATAGACGGCGTATCTCCCGTTTACAATGGGAACTCTGCGATTTGTGGAGATATATGCACAGTTGTGGCATGCCCGATATCGCATAAAGTGTATCTAGTGAGCTACGAATTCAATTCAGAAAGTGGAGCTATTGTTACGTTCTCGAGGTTACATGACAGCGACATATCTGTGGGGAAATACAACCCTCGGTTATCGATGGAATGGAAAGTGTCACATGGGAACTATGTGAATGTCCCAATCCAATGGCAGTTTGTCTTTAAATCCCCGCGTCCGACGATTGATGGGATCAGTTGCGCTCCTATAATGGCTTATCCAGATCTTGGAGAAGATGTGTTCTTTGTTTGGGGCAACAATCATTCATATATCGTAGACGTTGCCAAAAAAGCAGTTATCGCCGACATCAACTTCAAGGATTATACTGGGATGGTGCAGGGAGCACACGCCTTTAAATTCACTCCTTATTTCCCTCAACTTATTGTAAATGGAGTCTCATCATCAGATAATATATTAAAGATGTTTGCTGTGGATCTGAATGCAACAGGGATAGACCTTGGCTCTGCTGTTACATACTATAAGAACACAGGAAATGCGATATGGTCTCCTGTTATCAATGAGTTTAATACATCTGTTCCAAACACAGAAGTTTTGCAATACCCTTGTAATTATGTCCCTGCTTCAACAGGATGGGAATGGGAGACCTTTGCTCTGGAAACTGGGTCTGTTTCATGGGTTCGAAGATATGATTATAATTCAATGCCCCCGGTAATAACGGATTATCCCGGGAACGCTGCAATAAGGTATCGGAAAAAGTATACCCCATTAACAGACCTTCCAGTATTCGTATCTACTTCTCAAGCTGAGAGAAGTGGTACCTACTCCGGGCAGTATCCACCATATTTATGGACCTTTAGTAAATACTACACTGCATACACAAAGTCTGCATATTCAGTTACTGGCCCATCAACCATATATTTTAACAAACTGGACGTATACGATCCATACTTTATTCCTTGCAATCGTCAGGTGGTTTACAACTACTTCGGACCGGGCGACTTAGATAACGAACGGACATCCCCTCCGAATTATCCATATGTCCCATGGACATTTAACGAGTCGTCCAGCGTTCCTATTGAGGAATTATACAATTCATTACATTCATATCTTGAACTTGCAGTTGGAAACATGCCTACAGTTGGAGGGCCACAAGTTGACGTATGTCAAACCCTTTCACCACTTCAACCCGGCACAGTGCCGCTTGTTGGAATGTATACGGAAGATGCTGGGTACGTCTTTTTAAAAGTTAATTCATACGGTCCGGCAACATCGTGGGGAGGACGAAGCATGACAATAAAAAGCCCGTTTGGGGACGGCGAGATTATATACGGCATGGCCCCGCTCTACTCCCCGCCGGCAGTATCTCTATCTCACCCCTGATCGTTTGTGATCGCTTCCATATACGCAAAACTCTTTTTCGGAATGGTGTTGCCTTTCATCTTGAACACTTCCGGGTTCTCCTTGAACGTCTCACAGAACCAGTAAAAGTTCTTGTAGAGTTCTTTTAGATCTCTCGCCTTCTTCTCACCGATACCCGGCACGGACATATAAGCTGCGAGATTGGGATCTTCATAGACCGTCTTGCTCGGCGTTCTTTTGACAACATCCACCAGCGGGCCTTTCTCATCCGCACGGTTCCGAAGACTGACCACCGCCTGTGCAAACATGGTATCGCTCGGCCAGTATACCAACTGGACGTAGGGGAAATGATACATCACCCCTGACAACATGCCGGCAACCTGCTTTTGCGTCAACCTATTCCTACCTATGAGCATTTGATACGGCCAGTCGCCCTCCACAAACAAGTAGGGGTGTGTGAATTGTGCCATGTCACGTAACTGCGAATACAAGTGCCCTGACATGAGGCTAGAGAGAAAGTCTTTCGTTGACTTGTGTTCAATGTTGATATCCGCATCCTGCCAATAGAAATCCCCGACTGCGAGTTTCTCTATCTTGTAGCCATACCCTGCAGCCTGCGCAATCTCTATCACAAGGTCGCAGAGCATCGGGTCTTTCTCCCTGATGTCAATGGTAAGTTCAACCATTACTCCGCCTCGCAGGTGCAGGGAACGAGGTTTGAAGGTGTGTAATCATGATGAGATTTAATGCATCCATGAAGTTTACACCGCGACCATCTGCGTATTCTTCTACCTGTTTTACCAGCCCCAATAGGGCGTCCTCGTGGTTTTCGTGCTGTTTCATCTTCCTTCGCCTTCTTCTCCGCTAACCGTTTCCTTTCTTGTTTCTGCTCAATCACCCGCTGGTCCAGCCATGCCTGACACATGTCATAATCCATCTGGTGAATCCGCACCATCTTGAACTTCTTGTTCGCAAACTCCTCGGTCCTGACACACACCTCTGTGAACTTTGAGTCTCGAGAGACTGAACACAGGTGCCATTTTCCGTCAAGTGTCATGCCGATCTCTGTGAGTTTATACTTGCTCATCTTGTACCGGACGAGCGGGGGTTCAGTTCGTTTGAACGGTTCAAACACGATGTCGGTTGAATAATCCAACCGTGCACAGATAACATCAGAGATCTTCCAGACTTTGCCTCTGCCATTATACCCGAGGCTCTTCAGCATTCCCCAGCTGTTGTAGGTTTTGGACAACTGCCGATACACCCCGGGAATATCTTCGATGTCTTTCCATGTGAACGAAGACCTCCCGACTCTCCGGTATATCTGCATGAGTGTCTGGGTATCCTCTTCAGTCAACCCAAACAAGTATGACCGGACCAGTTGAGGTTCGAGATAGTGTGGCAAGAAATGTTTCATGCCAAAACACCTCGAAAACTGGAAACTTCCAATATATATAATCTTCCTCTAGCATATAAATGAAAAACAAGATTATAAATACTAAGCTTAACCACAGAAAACATCACTTGTCTGAAAATTTCATCCACCACCTACATGTGTCATGTACATTCATATCAGTCCGCTTCGTGATCTCGATACGAGTGAAGTCTCCCATCTGCTGATACCTGCACGAACATCCTTTACAATGTACATGGATCCACTGATCAAACTTCGGTCTTGCCCGGCCCATACAATAACATGGGCGTATGGCAAATTAAGGGTGTAGGTTGCTCCGTCAGACAACCTTATAATACCCCCGACGCGGTTCTGTGAACGCACCGTTGATATACCCTTCTTCCAGGATCTTCTCCACCTTGGACGTGGCGAACCCCCGTCGTTCCATCTCTTCCATTATGATACCGAGATAGACCGGATCACCGGACCCTTTCTCAATGATCGTGGCCTTCAGTTCAGTCATAATGTCTCGTTTCTGCTTACTCATCGGGGAACATACTCGGTCGATGTCAAAGACACTGGTCTCTGGATCATATGCAACGTGACGAAGACACGTCTCAACCATTCTGATGGCTTTGAGTGCGTCCGATTTCTCAATCTTTGGAGAGAGTCTGGCTCTTGCACTAGCCTGTGACAACCGCAGCAACCCTTCAAGTTGCCGGGGAGTGATAGGCATAGGCTTTCCTTCTCCTCCAAGAGACCTGAGCTTCACATAGAACTCAACAAGAGCATCTCTTGCAGCAGCACTCAACTCCGGGCTGCACATCTTCTTGGCATACCCTACATACTTCTTGAGGAAGTCTGGAGAGAGCGTGTCTGATTTCTTCTTGCCTCTTGACAAGATGAACATTGCAAGTTCAGCGTCTGTGTTGGCATCTACTACATCTCTACAGATAAAGATCAGATCAAACCGTGAGAGGAGAGTGGGAGGTAAGTTGAACTGACCGGCGAGGTCTTCATAATCATCAAACCTGCCGTTCACAGGGTTCGCTGCAGCAAGGATACTACACCTCGACTTGAGCGTGGTGTTGATCCCTGCCTTGTTGATCGGGACTTCCTGTTGTTCCATCCCGTCATGCATTGCTGACCGATCGTGGGCTTCCATCTTATCCATCTCGTCGATGATAAGCATCCCTCTGTCAGCAAGAACAATTGCTCCTGCGTCCAGAGTCCACCCGCCGTTTCCGTCAGAGACTGCTGCTGCAGTAAGACCTGCTTTGGAAGACCCCTTCCCAGACGTCTTCACTCCTCTTGGACAGATAGCCAGAATCCCGTTCATCAGTTTCGACTTGGCTATACCGGGATCTCCTACCATGAGGATATGGATATCTCCTCGCTGCCACGTCCCGTCGTCGTTGTAACCAGACACCCCTCCAAACAACTGGAGGGCCACTCCTTCTTTCAGGTCGTCGCACCCGTATACTGAAGGTACAATTGATCTCGTTATCTTGTCCCATGAGTCTGGATCGTTGGCAAGAGCAAGGATCTCCTGCTCTTCTTCGTCCGTGATCTCAACATCATAGAACTCTTTGTCAAGGACTTCAACAAACGACGCCTCAACATCAACATCAAGGATGATGTCTGTTGGTTTCTGCTGGAACGTGCGAAGAACACCTGTGACGATAACCCGGTTCCCGGCATTGACCTTCTTGCAGATATCATCTGACAGCACCACTGCAACTGCAGCAGGAACTTCAGATCCATCTACATTGTCATGGGACTCCTGAACAATGATTGTCTGCACGTCGATTGTGCGACACCGTTCAGGCATAAGTTTCCAACTGCTCCGTTTCCTTCCGCACCCGCACTCGTCAACAGGGGGCTGTAAATCTCTCCCTGTCTGAACCATGCGTTGACGGCGACCACAGGGGCATTGGAACTCTGCCTCAATGACAGAAGGTTTCGTCGTATGAACACGGCGAACAACACCTTCAAAAGACACGAATTTTCCGACCTTAGAAGAGGAGAGTTCTCTGATCTTGACCTTCTGCGGATGGTTCATGAACCGGATGTTAAGACTCTTCGTGTCTCCATCCCAGTTCTTGACCAACCGACTGATCTGCAGCCCGCCATACGCCTCTTTGATAGTAGAGACTGGGTTAGCAAGAAGATCATTAAACAACGACTGCGGGATATCACCGATGTCTATGACAAGGGACCGAGTAAACGGGAAGTTCCTGTTCAGTTTATTGCAGGGTTTCTTGTAACAATCCTGAAAAAACTGGGACCAGACGTCTTCAGGAGGAGGAACTATTACGACCTCTTCCTCAGACATGGTCTCCCTTCACATGCTCCATGCCTGCCTTGTGCAACTTGACGGCATGGTCAATGGCGAGTTGTGTCAGATTCAGTTCCGCCATATCTGATAGAGGTAAATCCTGAACTTCAAGCCGCAGGATCTCTATCGCGTTGGTCATCGAGTTGCACCAAATCATTGACGGAGTTGAGTCCTTGTATTCTCGCTTCTGTGAAGGTTGCTTAATCTGATCTGCAGAAGTGAACCCATCAAGGGTACCCGTGCCGGACGCTGGGGCAGGATAACTTGGACCTTGCACTTTCTTCATGAAGGTGACAACACCGTCACGAATAGTGCACTCTTCCCAGAACCCGACCTTGTAATACTGCAACTGGATCCGCTCACCAAGAGTGAACAGTTTCCCTGACAGCATGATCTCTCCTCTCTCCGGATAGATCGCATCTATCTTGAGAATAAGTTTCTTTTCGTTGGACATTCTCACACCACCCTGTTAGGTCTGAAAGAGGGCGACCCCCCTTCCAGAGTCCCTAAGCTTTGTATAAATAACCTATGTCAGAGTATATATACTCAGACAGAGGATTTAAATACTCAATTTAGCCTTCTAGACCATGTGGATCATACACAGTCGTGTAATTGATGTATGTTTTGGTGCTGATAAGGTCTTTGATGTTATCTTCACCAAGGGCTTTCTCAAGATCTGTAACTGACACCGACACCTTCGCAATCTTGCGGTAAATGTCTGGGTGTTTCTTTCGCACTTCGTCAAGCAGGACTTCACGCCGGGTCCGGGTAACTGGTATGAGTGACCAGTCGCCCTGATGAGTGATGTTCCGCTTGAGTAGTGACCCTAGTATCAGATCCCGTTCTTTCTTCTTGAGCTCTAGGAGTTCTTTGAGCTCATCAATCTCGACATCGAGTCCAACCAGAGTGTCAAGGGTGATCTCGGACGATGCCGGTTCCTGACACTGGCCGCTCTTCAATGATTGCTCCATCCTGTCTCCTCCTGAACGTCTGGAATGATTTTACTCCGATGACGCGGCCCCCTTCTTTCACGACCTGCGTCGGGTCTATAGTGTTTGGGCTGATAAACTGCGGGTGACACAACTCTCTGGCTGTCATGGTAGACACGATATAATACGTGTTCTGTCTCACGTCAGACATGGCTGCGTATCCTTTGTCCCGCTCGATCACCGGCACCCCTGCACAATTCCCGACAACACGGGGCTTACCAAACGAGATGACTCTCGACTCCTGCCGTGTCGCAGGTTTTATCTTTATCACCTCGCCTGTCTCTTTCACAATGTTGACAGGATGGTGCAACAGGTTTACAATCCTCACGCTCCACCTCGCCCTCCCGGCCTTAACCGGAAGGGTATCGAAAAATTAGTCGTCTGAAAGTTCAGGATACCTCGACAACAGTTCGGCATACGACCCGTAGTCTGGAACAAACCGGGGGCATACCCCAGTATGGATCCAGTGCCGTGCTCCTTTTCCTTTACAGAAGAACTGCTCATACTCTATACCGTCTGATGGTTGCAACACACAGTCAAAACAGGAAGGAATTATGTCGCAGTTGCCCATCGTTTCTGCTCGTAGCTCAGCGGACAATAGATCACCTTCCCTGCTTTAACATCGACATCGCTGCATAAACACTTATGCTCAACCGAAAGGTGTGAGCATCGAACCACATCAAACGGGCAGTCTGGCTGGCACATTGATTGGTTTGAACTTTGCATAGATGACTCCCGGGGGTTTCCCGCTGTAACACCGGTTGCACTCTAAACAGTGCTGACCTTTGCACAGGATATCAATCCCCTCACGTTCTGCAACCTCTTCTGTCACCGGGATATACACCCCGTCGAACCCGTCCGGTATCAGGGCATCAATCTCGTTGACCTTTGCCGAGAATATGAACTGCATGTTGTCTGGTATCCGTGCTTTGGATATCAGGTCGTCACGATGACTCCATCCAACGAACCGGGACGCATCGTTCTTCTTCGCCATGTTTCGATGGTTCGTAAGATGAGTGGCGTTCCGATACTCTCCGTATGAATGGATTCTGATAGTATCCCCCGGAGTAAAACAAGGTAACATCTGAACTGGCAGGATCGCTTTTGACATAAGATCCCCGTTCCTCTTGAAACAAGATCTGACGTTCTTGAATATCAGGGAATACCGTTTCGCGTAACAAACAGTCCGGTTGGGACAGACGTTCATACAATACTCGTTCGAGTACGGATCGTCGTTGATGCTGGTGACTCCAGTCATCTTCCCGGTGCCTGTCCATGTTACATGAATAGCAGGCTTCAATTTTCCACCACCTGTGTAGTCCGACTGGGCACGCTGATGACAACCCAGCCGGATATCTACCCGAGTCCCGTCTCGGTCACGGCACTCAAAAATTAGAGTTATACTACCGGGACAATCTTCCCGGTACTGATGAAATATGCTGGGATCCACCAGTCATACCCGCACTTGCACTTAAACTCCAGTTCGCGGGTGTTGCCTTCATATCCTTCGCTTACGCACGGGGAAGGCATACCGCACCGTGGACACGTAACCTGAAGAACCTTCATAAAAAAGAATGGTTATTCGTCTTCTGATTCTTGAATCGGGTTATTCATGCAGTCCTTTCGGTAGTTCGTGAGTGAACACTCAATACAAGATTCCACACTGGGTCTGCTACAGTAATCAGGTTTTGACATGTTCGTACGTAATTCTATCTTAAGCATAAAACAACACCGCCTGATCTTTATGGATCTCTCTGATCTTCTCCCAATCGGCTTTACCTTCAAGAGGGCAGAACTCAAGATCCTCTATGAGGACTCTCTCTGTCGTTTCAAGCGTGCATGGGGCGACTCTACATCCTCGCTGTTTGCAGACATACTTCGTCATACATACTCCAGTGACAACAGAGTCGGATACACGTCAAGGGTGTCTACCTTAACCCAACAGGCTTCGTCTTCCTCGTGATTCGCACTGAGGTCAGCACAATACTTGGGCTCGTATGCATACTCCATCATACAGAAGCAGGGAGTTGTGCCCATGCATCGCTCGCATTTCCAGAGACAATACTTACGAGTCATAACTACTCCTTTGCCACATGAAGGTGGCACCCGTCAAAATCAAAGTTTTCGTCAAACGCCTCTCTGATCTCTTCAGGGATGGCCTTCAGTAACAGTTGCCATGACCCTCCTTTGTTTACAAGGGAGAGGAGACACGCCACATGACTGCCCACATCATCAACCAGAAACAGGCCGGCCGCATCATACGGTTTGCCCGACCAGTTCGACTCACGGGTATCTTCCATCCGGAAGTAGTAACGAGGCTCTCTTGTCTCTGGAGAGTAAACTCCAACTATATTTTCCATACCTCTCACTGTTCCGCTGGTCGGCATAACCCGTGCCAGCATCGGAGAAAAAATGTTACTCGGCTGGAGCAAGAACCAGTTCGCTCTTTTGCATCCAGTCATAAAGGGCTCTGGCTGCAGCAGCAAACGCCTGACAATCGTTGTCGTCTGTGGATACTGCAACTTTCCGATACTGTGCGAAATCCTCATTGATAACACAGACTGCATCTACCAGCCCAATCCCATAAAGACACGCTCCTACGACAGTCTCGGGAGTTTCATGATCTTCAATGAGCTTCTGGACCAGTTTCATATGCACCATGGTTTGAGCCAAAATATGTGTGAGGATTTCTTTGTCTTCACACTTCATGCAACCATCTCAGCTTGTACTGGGATCGCTGCGGCATTAATGAGTTGTTCAAACGGGGTGTTCAGGATGCGGAATGCTCCTCTCTGAATATCAGAGAACTGGTTGACTGAGTTGACAAGATGACTGCTGTATGCAGTAACCATGTTATACAGGTCATACCGGCTGAACTCATCGTTCCCTTTCCATCCCCATTTGGACTTCTGCAACCGCTTGAGACCTCTGTCTTCTGATATCCCTGCACCTACAAGGATGCGTTTGATAACGTCCTCGTTCTGTGAGTATGAGATACGATCATCCATGGCATCAGCGATACGGGTGCCTACCAGATCTCCTGTAGAGGATATCCGGCTGACAACCTCGTTGACGCCCGAAGCAATGTCTGCATCCCACACTTTGTTGAGATGGTTCAGGGCAATAGAAGCAGAGACGTCTGACCACAGCATCCCGTTCGTGCAGGCACTTCTCACAAAGAGAGACTCTATCTTTAGCACTGACCCGACACGGTAATGGTTGGACACACGGATACCGTATGCTAACCGGTCAACCACGTCGGTCATACCGAAGAGAATCTCCATTGACGCAGAGTTGCCGTTGTTATGGACTCTCCCATAGAACTGCTCGTCTCCAACAAGGTCAAGCGTCCGGTTGATAACTTCCGTAAACGCTTCACTGTGCTGAACCGGCTCCCATTTGTCGGACGCAACACCGACCAGTTCATTGGTTCTGCCATTGACTAACCCGACCCGATGGGCGGACCGCTGCAAGTCATCAAAGTCTACAATAGACTCACGAAGACCATAATAGATCGGAGCGGTCTTGAGAGTATCCATACGTTCAACTGCCTGTAAGAACTCTGGTGCCGACTGGACACCGTGGATCTCGTTCAGTCTCTTTGCTCTGGTCATATTTTCCACCACCTATAGTAGCGGGTAAGGTTCAGAGCGAACATACATCCCGAAGGATAAGACTCTCTGTCATTCCTCACCCGTGTCTACCATAAGTAGTCCTACAAAGGACATCCCCTCTCCGGTTTGACCCGGAAGAGGAGATACACACAGTTTCCACACCCACATAAGTGATAGGGGTATGAGCCATCGGAGAGGTCATATGGCATAACCTCAAAGGGGACAACTCATACCCTGTCTATCTTATAGCCCGCAGAAAAAATAAGGGTTATGATGCGACGACGATCTCGTCGTCTGGGACTTCTATCATGTTGGACAGATAGTAATCAATGTCCCGGTCTTCTGCTTTATCGCACTTCTTCCGGTTGTATTCATTGAGCTTGTCCCGGGCAGCGATATAATGCTCACGGGATACACCGTGCCGCTCTGCCTCGTATGTAATGAGATCGTCGCGGTACTGGTCAAGGGCGGTCTGATATTCTTTCCACTCCTTGTCAGTACCCGGAACAGATACTGTAACTTCGCCACGAACACCTCTCCATGTGGAGACGTTCGTCTTGACGACAACCCGATCCTTTAACGCTTTCTTGATCTCAACTATGGCAAGGGCCATAGCGTGATTGATCACGTCTTCGTCTTCGGGTCTCTGTCCCGGCTCGATTGGGCTTACTGGGGCTTCCATTTTCCATTACCACCTAGGTTTGTGTGAGGGCGAGACAATTCTCTGACACTTCGGGTTTAATCCGGTCGATGTCACCTACATCCCCGGAACCTTCCGCTATCTCACCCCCTCTCCACAAAAATTATGCGAGAATAAGGGCTGCTAACCCGCCATATGATACGACGAACCAGCAGAAAAGAATACCAATTGCAGTAGATGGTTTGATTTTCAGTTCAATCACTCCGGCACGTATGCTGCGGACAGAACCATCTCCCCTGACAGAGTGAGTTCCTCAAACAGAGCGAACATCAACTCCTTGGAAGGTACAGTAGTCCTGCGAGCATACCTGTCATTGTGACCCCTATGGATGACGGATATCATCATCATAGAAATCACCTCCTTGCTATATGTCCCTATAGCAATCTGCATAGTGAGGACACGATACCCATTCGCCTGTAATCCATTGGACACGGCAATGAGTGTCGATGAACCGGTTCCAATCGCGAGACGTAGTACTACCTACTCTGCGGGCACAATAGTTGCTTCTGCAATGTGCTTTCGGAACAGGGCATTTGTAACACCCCACACTCCTACAATACTTCGGGTAGAAGGTGCTGGGCATGGTGCCCTCATCCATATTTTCCACCATAATGAGCCCCCCTAGCCTCAACTAGGGGAGTGTCTCAAAAAAGAGGTTTATTCGATGATCACACGCCCCTTGTGGTAGTCAAGGTGTTCTGGATCTCCCCATTCTACGACATCCCATTGGATGTCTTTTATAACCCGCCCGCTAGGGAGCGGGCCGGGCTTGCCTACTGTGTAATAGGCGACAGTGCCGCAGTGCTGGGTTTCGTATGTCCCTCCCGTGTAATGGGGGAAGACCCCCTCTGGGAGGATATAGTCGGGGCTCTTGCTGGAGCCCCAGAACTCTACTTCTATGATTTCCATTACTTACCACCTAGTGTGAGGGGGAGCACTGTGTGTACTCGCCCCTCGCTCCACTAAAAAGAGAGGTTACATGTGGGCCTTGTAGAATGGTGTGCGAAGGTCGCCACTATACCATTCGATAGGCCCTGCTGGTTCGCTTGCAAACATTACTCTGGACTTGTCCTTGCGGACGTATGTCCTCGGCTTGGCTGGCACCTCGCTCTTCAGCCGGTACAGTTTTACACCCGGGAAGAACTTGTGCCATGGCACCTTGTCAGACACTGTCTTTTCTGACTTCCCTATTATGAACACTCTGGACTTACCGATGTCTGCATGGTTCGATACCTCTTCGATCTGGTCGGGAGTCAGGGCTAACCTATACTCTCTGCCGGATCGCAGCATGACTAGAACGTCGATGACTGTCATTCCTACCACCTGTGGGCAGTACTGTGTGTACTAACCCGGTCCAACTACACCCGAAGGTGCGGGGAGGTAGCCCTAAGGTGCTTCTACCCGGCGTCAAGTGGATATCTGTGATCGTTGCCAGTAACAGGTCCGTACTTCTCATCCTTTCGGATAGGCCCGCCAACCGCCTCGCTATTCGCTAGCCCGGACACTGGCCCGTATATGCACTCCATCCAACAATAGACACCATTGGGTATTCTCCTTCGGAGCCTCCCCTTAAGGTGGTGGAGGTATGGAATCTCCTGTCTAGTGGGACGTCCGTGCCACTAGCGCTTGGCCTACGTCGATACCCTAGCGTCACCTAGGGTATCCCATACGGTATTCCGGTCGCTATTTTCCGTCCGGAGCGTGGGCTATACCAATCAGCCTGCCCACTCATAGACTGCCCAGTACCGCCTTGGACAGCCCGTGCTCTACCTGCTACGCCTCCGAGACCCTACGAGTAGCACTCCTA
>Ga0255344_1001859_pt1 | contig 27042 bp, 20 predicted proteins | sample wastewater_treat_5_FD_192414 | JGI IMG/M metagenome (GOLD analysis project Ga0255344, IMG submission 192414) | Wastewater microbial communities from Lulu Island WWTP, Vancouver, Canada - plant18 | ecosystem: Engineered > WWTP > Wastewater > Unclassified | place: Canada: Vancouver, British... | reverse complement strand
CATGTCCGTCCACATAGCCCGCGTTCATCCGCACGCTTGGCAGCGGGTCAGGACGAGGACCTTCAAGAAGATAATAAATTTTTATACCCGGGTATTCTGGAGTTTCCTTGGAGGCCCCCTCAAATGAGTGTGTCATCACCAGTTTATTGACCCCAGGATATCCCCAGGTATAATTGACTGAATAAAAGATCGTATCACAAAGGAGCAGGTTCGCCGCATTTTGCTTCTTGCTGCCAGGGCCCACAAACCGCGTCGGCGAGGAGACATTGTCAAACCCCTGATAGTTCCATAGGAGAGTGTAGGTGCCGTCAGGAATCGGGAGAATTTTCTCATATCCTTCCTGAAAAGTCAGGCCCTTCCCATCCACGCCTCCTCCTGTTATAACCATCTCCGGCTCCATGGGAGCGGAGGGACAAGTGTAAACATCCACCCTCTCGAGGTATGGCAGCATATATCGTCCGTGGTGCCCGCCGTTCAGCGCCATTGGGTTCGTGCATGCGTAACTTAGCGCGGTGGGCCGATGCCAATGGGTCACCCTGGCCGGGTCGGTAACGACAGAACCGGTAAAGGGGGAGTCCTGCAACCCGGAAATAGCAGGCGGCAGCGAAGTGTTGTTGCTGGCCATGTACGCCAGGACTGCCTCCACAATCTGCCGCTGATTGGAACCGCAAATAACCAGTCGGGACTGCTCTTTGGCCTTCCGTAAGGCAGGGACAAGCACTGACAGCAGCAAAGCAATGATGGCAATGACAACAAGAAGTTCAATCAGGGTAAACCCTGGGTCGTTTTTTCTTCTCATCTTCGCTTCTCTCCCCATAATTACTAAAAGCCATAAATTGTATGTGTTCGAAGAGTTCATCAGCTAACCCATATAAAATTCTTGAGCATTTTTATCGCTGTCATACTAATTTTTTATAGAATTTAAACTTGCGCCACGTAAGAGTTTAGATACACTTGACTCCCAAACAGGTTTTCTTAAGGAGCCAAGGATGGCCAAACAACGCTGGAAACTGACGGATGAACAATGGCAAAAGATCGAACCGCTGCTGCCCAAACCCGAGAAATCCAAACGCGGCGGCAGACCTTGGGCCGACAACCGCAAGGTCTTTGAAGGAATCCTCTGGATCCTGCGGACCGGAGCCCCGTGGGCCGATCTGCCCAAACAGTATCCCAGCCCTTCGACCTGCTGGAGGCGGCTTCGCGACTGGGAAGAGCAAGGTGTCTGGCTCCAGGCCTGGCGGGCCTTTCTGGCCCAATTGGACGAAAAGTCCGAGGCCTTTGTGGACGGCAGTTTTGCCCCGGCAAAAAAGGGGCCAGTGCGTCGGAACGACCAAACGCGGCAAGGGCACGAAGTGGATGGTGGTGGTCGACAGCTTCCTGTTCCTGACCCAATTCATGCAGAACATATCCAAAGATATGAACAGAATTTGGGCCGTCAGTGGGTGATGTGAGTGTTATGGTTTCCGTGGAAGACTGGGACCGCCAAGTGTAAGTAACTAGGCCTAGCCCGGCTTTTCCATGGTTTGGAAAATATTTGTATTCCTGATTGACACCGTAACAGTTCAGATGGCACCATTGCCATTCAAACCCGACCATTAGCTGAATCCGGTACAGCTTCCCAACTTCCTGTCTATTCAAGATGAGTTGGATCTGGGTATTTCCTTGCTCGCTTAATCTCAGACTTTTCTTCAAGAGCCCCTGCACATTCTTATCTGGGCCGGAATAAAAACGTTCACCTGTCAATTCCACTCCACGTCCTCCTACTACATGGTTGGGTTCCAGATTGGGTTGAAAGAGTATACCCCTTATGTTAACAGACCCTGCCCCCGGCCCCAAATTGACTGCCTGTATCAACCGACCATTTGTTTTCAAGTCGGCTACAGGGTCGATTTGCAATTGTGCTTGCCACTCACTAATCGGGATAGCCCTTTCTCCGCGGTAAATAAACCCCTTTTTTGAGGAAATATTGCTGACAAACCCCTGACTGCTGAGCAAGATATCTTTCACGAGGCCACTTTTGTCAACTTTCTTGGCGGTACCTGCTTCCAACTGAATCTGACGCCGGATTTGCCGATTTCCTTCCGGCACCAGCACAACCTTACCTTTGATTACATGGACTTGTGATTCGTTGGTCCCGACCTCAACACCAAATTCAGTTCCACGGTCAATTACATAAGAATTGGGTGTATAGACGGTAAACTCGGTCGCCGGCTTCAGCACCCTTGCATAGACCCTTCCGCTAAGCAGGTTCAATTCGCTGCCAGAGAGTACTTCAAAGTGAGCTGGCGCCTCAATGACCACTTCTGCCCCCTTCCGAAACAGGAGCTTGGCAAATCCTCCCTGCAGCCAGTACTCCCCTCCTTCAGAGTTTAAGACAGCACCTGCTTCCAAAGGAGTCGAGTGATCGTCCCAACTCGTGTTGACACAGTCAATCAGTGTTGCGAACTCGTTGCCCTCAACAAGGGCAAAACGAAGAAGAACATCAAAAAGCAAAATGGCTGCTATTGAAGAGATAACGACCCCCAGTTTGACCCATTTGGATGGCCGTTTTTGTGTCGAGGGATAGACCACCTTTTGGATCGGTTCCCGATGCGGCTTTTCCTTTTGGACTTCGACCGCTGGAGCTGTTTTTTCATTCTCCAACATTAAGCGCCATAGGTTTTGATCCAGTATCTGGCCGCTCACCTCATGGAGACAGAACACACCCCCCATCGAGCTGAGTCCGACATGAATACACAAAGCTTCCATATAATATTCAGCAGCCAAAGGGTTCTGTACGATTAGCTCCCCAAGCCGCTTCATACCTTCCGCATCCAGATTTCCATTCAAGGAGCGCAAGGTCAGGTTGGTAACCTTGAACATCAACTCTGCATCTTCTGGCTTCATAAAACCTGCTCCGCTCGAAGCCCTCGGCGGACACACAAGGCTAATCTCGAATGGATTCCAGCCATAATCCGATGAATGGCCGCGGGTGTTTTCCCTATCTGTTCCGATATCCTCTGAAATGTCATCTCATTTTCATACCGCATTTTCAGTAACAGCACCTCATGTTTTGAGAGATTCTGAACGCATCTTTTCAACACATCCAAGTGATCTTGAAGAGTTCTGGCTTTAGCGGCAGCGGCTGGTTCGAGGAAGTTGTATACCTGCTCATCAAAGCACACCTTAGATCGTATCGTTTCTCTGCGAAACGAAAAGATTTTGTACTTGGCGATTGTAATGGCCCATGCGACAAAATCCGTTCCTGCCTGGTATTTATCAAACTGTTTCCACATCTCTGCCAAGGTATCTTGATAAATATCCTCTGCATCATTAAGATTGGGGACGAGGATTAGGATAAATGCTTGTATCCGCCGCTGGTTGGGAACCAGCAGATTCACGAATTCGTCTGTTCTTTTTTTGTCATTTGCCTCAGCCATAAACTCAAATCCAAGAGGATATTCCTATTAGCAATTCCAGAACAAGAGGGTTTATTAACAAAAAAATCCCTAAATCCCTATGAAATCCCCATAACCTCATTGTCAAAAAGGCAGTTATATCGAAATGACATTAGAATTTCCCTCTCTCCGCGAGATAATGGCGAATAAATCGACCTAAAAAAGGCAGATTTTTGACTGCCCAGTCTGTTTTTATGAAATTCTTGCGACAAAATTAAGCGATTGGAACCCGTAGGGTACAAATATTCATCGGTGGCTAAATATTGGTTCTTTCACAAGTTGAGAATGAAAAATTCGGCCGTCAAATGGCGGCCGTGGCTGCGGCCGGCTGGGCTTCACCGCCCAAAATGATTCAAATCCAGCTGTTTTTGACAGACCGGTTCCGCGGGAAATGCATGACATATCCGATGAAGAAGACGGTTAAGCAGCCAGGCGATGATAGGATTTGAGCAGTCCGCCGAGACGTTCGATAAAATGACTGGGATAAAATTCCCTCGATTTTGACCCATGTCTTGGTTATGATTCCCCCCTTGAAATTCAAAGGACAACTTGATCAGGAAAAGGAATTTTTGTGAAGATAAAGCCCCATGCTATGCTTTTGATGATGCTGGCCGGCTGGATCAACCGGCACCAGCAGGACATGATCGAATATCTCAAGGCCGAGAACAAAATCCTCCGGGAAAAACTCGGCAAAAAACGCCTGCTGCTCAATGACAGTCAAAGGCGCCGCCTGGCCATCCTGGGCAAAAAGCTCAGCAGAAAAGCCCTGGCCGAAGTCTGCGAGGTCTTCTCCCCGGAGACAATCCTCCGCTGGCATCGGAATCTGGTCGCCCAAAAGTATGATAACTCCAAGCACAGAGGATTAGGCCGACCGCAGATCTCTGATGAACTCCGTAATGCTATCATTGAGGTCGCCAAAGACAACCGCGATTGGGGCTACATCCGCATCCGGGGACAGCTCAAATACCTGGGCTTTAAGGTCTCCACCGCCACCATCGGCAAGGTCCTTAAGAAGGCCGGCCTGGAGCCTCAGCCGGACCGAAGGCGTAAAACGTCATGGAAAGAGTTCATCAATGCCCATTGGCAGTCCCTCTCCGCCATCGACTTCTTTTCGACTGAAATTTATACTATCAAAGGATTAACCCGGTACATGGTGCTGGTGGTCATTGATTATGCCACCCGCAAGGTAGAGATTGCCGGGATCATAGAACATCCCTATGGGGACTGGATGAAGCAGACGGCCAAGAACCTGACTGATCCATTTTCTGGATTTCTCAGAAAAAAGAAATACCTCATCCACGACCGCGACCCCCTCTTTACGGAGGCCTTTATTGAGATGCTCAGGGCCGGAGGTGTGGAATCCGTCAAATCCATGCCTCTGGCACCGAATTTCAGCCCATTCGTGGAAAGGTTTATCCGCAGCATCAAATCCGAATGCCTGGACCGAATGATCATCCTGGGCGAGGCCCACCTGCGCTATCTTATTTCAGAATACGTTCAGCATTATCATACGGAGCGCGCCCATCAGGGGCTGGACAATATGCTCATTGAGCCGCCGCCCCAAGGCACCGGCAAGATCATCTGCCGCCAGCGGCTTGGCGGGCTGCTTAAATTCTACCGGAGGGCCGCTTAAAAAGGACGGATGAGTTTTTATAAGGTACTAGAGAAGGCCCCCAGGGCCATCAGAATAGCCCCTGTGGCGGCCAACTAAACCTCCTATAGTCGGAGGCCAAACCAAGCCCCCTGCTCACAAACCAGCCATAAATCTACCTCAATTCTGCATAGTTCTTGTCCGCAATACACCCTAATTAAGCCATTCTGGACTCGTTTATCCTGGAAGTAGATACTCTCAAAAAGCGGTATAATACGCGCAATAACTGCAATGGGGTGCAATGGGGTGCAACAAATGCAATGAACGCAAGAAAGCCCTTGACCCCCCTTCTCAGTTATATATCCTTTTGGGCAAAGGATTTACGACATTTGCCCAAGTTTTGGCATGGAGGTAGATCGCAATGCCTGTTAACCGCTAGGTCGCAGGTTCGCCATTGCCGATGCCGTCTGGGGATTGCTTTTGAGTAATCCGAACAGCTTCTTTTCGACTGCCCACAAGAATTACCTGGAGGGGGCCGATACGGCCTTAAGTGTCGATGGCCTGACGGCGGCCGAGATCTTGTTTGGGGAGCAGACCAAGCCCAATGGCCGTCCTTTGGGGATCGGGCCTACAATCCTGCTGGTGCCCATCGCCCTGAAGGTGATTGCCGAGCAGCTGATGAAATCCGTCAACCTCAATGAGACGACCACGGCCAACAAGCCCAAGCCCCAGGCCAATCCGCATGTGGGCAAGTTCGCCGTATGCATTTATAAAAGGTGCCAATTTTTTTACGGAGGTTCCATGAGGATTAAAAGAAATCCCTGTTTTGCCGGCTTGTTAATGTTGTGTTTTTTGTTTTATTTTGAGAATATTCCAGCGGGACAATTGATAGCATACTGGCCGCTGGATGGAAATACCAAAGATGCTTCTGGTCATGGTTATGATGGGGCATTACAGGGTGGGAAGTGGGATCCGGGAATTGCCGGAGAGAGTTTACATTTTACAGGGAGGGGACAATATTTTGAGGTTTCCGAAAACCTTAATGCCTTTGCTAATCCCTCCTTTACAGTGGCCATGTGGATCCGGATAGACTCTTGGAGTGATAATTGGAATTGTGCTATCTCTTTTGGTGGTGAAGACAAGGGGTGGGCATGCAAACGTCGGGAGGCTACCAGCGAGTGGCGTTTTATACACAGGGGAGCCCCGGAGGAAGATTGGGGAACCAATGGCCCAGCGGTCAGTTTTGGCCAATGGTCTCATCTGGCGGTCACTTGGGATGACACCCAAAAGAAACTCACCTGGTACAAAGACGGTGACCTCTTTAGTATGCGGCAAATGCCGTCACATTCCATATGTTATGATACGCAGTGGCCGATTCTTATTGGAGCAACTTCAGAAGGCGGCCCTCATCAATTCTTGGCTGGCCTGAATGGCAGCGTATGGGTGGACGAAGTTCGAATTTATGATTATGCCTTGGAACCCACAGAAATAGCCGCATTGAAAGATGATGTTGTTTCACACATCTGTATTGAAAAGATAACAGGAGATTTGAATAACGATTGCAAAGTTGACTTAAAAGATCTTTGCTTACTTTCCGAAGATTGGTTGGACGATAAATGGACCGATTTGGCCTTGCTTGCTCCGGTGCCTCTTACAGCGATCGATATAAATGATCGTTTTTGGGCTCCGAAGCTTGAGGTTTATCATCATATAACGGTAAATGATGTTTTAACCAAATTTGATAACAGTGGAGCGTTCACGAATTTTGACCGGGTTTTCACGGGAGAATCGGGGCATCATGCCGGCCCTGAATGGTATGACGGGCTCGTTTATGAAACAATATGTGCAGCTTCCGATGTGCTGGCCGTTGAATACAGCCAAACGCTGGACAATCGTTTGGACGGCTACATTGCACGAATCGCCAAAGCCGCGTCGGTCAGCGGGGACGGCTATATCAACACGTGGACACAATTGATGGCCCCCGACCATCGCTGGGGAGAAAATGGAGGGTATTTGCGGGCACAGCATGATGTATACAATGGGGGCGCTCTTGTAGAGGCGGCGGTTCATCATTATCGAGCCACGGGCAAGACCAGTTTGCTGGCGGTTGCCTTAAAGATGGCCAATCTCATGTGTGATTATATGGGGCCGCCCCCAAAGCGTAATATTGTTCCGGCGCACCAACTTCCGGAAGAGGCGTTTGTGAAACTCTATTTATTGTGTCAAGACAATCCAAGGCTCTCTGAACAGATTTCTGTACCGGTACAGACAAGGGACTATCTATCGTTAGCTGAGTTTTGGATCGAAAACCGCGGCAATCATTGTGGATTACCAGATTGGGAGAATTGGGATTACCAAACTTGTGAGGATTGGATTCGCCAAGCTAAATACGGCGACAACCGCCCCTCTTGGGGTGCTTATGCTCAGGATCATAAATCGGTCTTTGAGCAGGATGAAATGGTCGGTCATACTGTCAGGGGAGGGTTGTATTGTACCGGCATTTGTGCCGCCGCTGCTGTGAATAAGAAAGCGAATTATTTCCAAGCAGTCAACAGGCTTTGGGAAAGTGCAGTTCATCATAAACTGTACCTAACAGGGGCTGTTGGTTCTTTAGCCCAGGACGAAGCTTTTGGGCCTGCGTATTATTTGCCCAACAACGGCTACCTTGAGACTTGCGGCACCGTCGCAATGGGCTTTTTTCATCATTATATGAATCTGGCTCTGGGAGACGGCCAATATATGGACGAACTGGAGCGGGCTTTATATAATGGTGTATTAGGTCATATTTCCCTTGCCGGTACAAGTTATTATTACCGAAACCCCTTAGAGAGTTCTAATGATGCACGCTGGAACTGGCATTATTGCCCCTGTTGCCCGCCGATGTTTCTAAAGATGATAGGAGCATTGCCGTCCTATGTGTATGCCCGAGACAAAAAAGGAGAGAATCTGTATGTGAATTTGTTCATGGGGAGTACATCACACCTTAATATGCAAGATACCCCCGTTGTGATAAAACAACAGACGGATTATCCCTGGCAGGGCGCAGTGAAAATTGAATTGCTGCCTGAGACCCCTGTGGAATTCACTGTCCACATCCGCATTCCGGGCTGGGCCCGGGGAATAGAAAATCCGGGGGGATTGTATTATTCAAAGGAAGTCTCACAGGCATGGGTTATCCGGGTCAATGACCAAGTACTTACCGACGTCAATGTAGAAAAGGGATATTGCACATTGCAAAGATGTTGGTCGTCGGGCGATACGATTGACCTGTCATTCCCCATGAATGTCAGGCGAGTTTATGCGCATTCAAACGTTAACGCAAACAGCGGCCGACTTGCTTTCATGCGGGGACCCATTGTCTATTGTCTGGAGTCCGTCGATCAACAGGTTCCCTTAAACGCCCATTATTTCCCGTCAGAGGTAAACTTAAATCCCGTATGGAAGCCGACATTGCTCAACGGTGTAATGGTTTTAACCGGGCAGGTGCCTGTGAAAAATGCGTTTGGCTCTCAGATAAGCACTGTAACAGCCATTCCCTTTTATGCACGTGCAAATCGACAAGTGCGCAGTCTGGCCGTATGGCTTCCTACTTCATCCGAATTGGCAACCGCGTTTAGTCATTATCAACTGTTTACGCCTTCCGCTTCGCATTGCTGGACAAGTGATACGGAGGCAGCAATGAACGATGGGACGGAGCCGACCCATTCCGCTGACCATTCGATTCCACGGTTTACCTGGTGGGACCATAAGGGAACAAGAGAATGGGCACAATATGAATTTGATACCGAGCGGCTGATATCGTCGTGTTCTGTCTATTGGTGGAATGATACGGTTACCGGAGGAGAATGCAATGTGCCTCTATTCTGGCGCTTGATGTATCGCAGCAACGGCCAATGGCACGCTGTTCCTGAGCCGTCCGGCTATGGAGTGGCTTCTAATACCTACAATACGGTGAACTTTACAGCTGTTACGGCAGACGCAATCAAAATGGAGGTTCAATTACAAGCCGGCTTTTCAGGCGGGATTTTGGAATGGAAAGTCAACTAGCCGGCATTTTGCACATTCAAAAAACAGAGATAATGTACACTATTTTTCGGATGCGCCAGATAACTGGCAAGGAGTAGCGGATGCAAGAGCCGCACAATGAAGGTTTAGCGAGCCACATTGACCCCGAGTCATGTGGGTATGCCGGCAACGACCTACCTGAAGCGTTGACAGGGGAAGATGCGGGCCGGGTATTGAGCCACGTAAGTTTGTACAACCGAGACCGGAGCGCCGACGCTGTCGAAAATGTCGGAAGGCGACACCGGGTAGACCGCTATCGCAAGGTCTATCTGGACTCCGCGCGGTCGAAGACCCCGAGCACGCATGGAAACTCTTTGCGCAGGAATTGGGAGGTCCTATGCTCGGCCTTACAATAGTGGACAAGGTCCGCATGGTCAATCCAAACGGAGTAATGCCGTGATGCACGAGCATAGGAAGTCGGACAGCCCTATAGTACCCAAGAAGCTCTCGAACAACGGCTGCGGAGAACCGCAATTGGCGGAGAGAGTCGAGGGAAGGGGGCTGACCAAGGGCAATTTGTCTCAGCAAAACAGGTGCCGGACGCAGGGCCGGGAAAGCCTGCAAAATGCGTTGGGACGAATACGGCAGGCAGCGGCCGAGGATAAGAAGCTGCGGTTTACCTCACTTTGGCACCACGTCTATTCCATTGAGCGCCTCCGGGAAGAATACTTCAACTTGAAACCTCAAGCGTCACCGGGCGTAGACGGGCAGACATGGGAACAGTATGGAGAGGATTTGGAGACCAATCTCCAGAGCCTCACAAATCGACTTCGGTGCGGAGCATACAAAGCCAAGCCGGTCAAGCGGGTATATACCGAAACCGGATGGACGAGAACGTCCGATTGGGATTACAACCATAGAGGACAAAATCATACAGCGTGCGGCAACATCGGTGATGAATGCCCTATACGAGGCCGACTTTATGGGCTTCTCCTATGGCTTTCGTCCGGGACGCGGCGCCCACAATGCTCTTGACGCCATCACGGTCGGTCTGCTCAAACGTAAGGTGGACTGGGTGCTCGATGCGGACATTTGCGGTTTCTTCGATACGATTGACCACGAATGGCTAATCCAATTCATCGAGCACAGAATCGGAGACCGGCGTTTGATTCGCCATATCAAGAAATGGCTCAATGCCGGGGTGCTGGAAGAAGGCAGGCAAATACAACAGCAGGAAGGAACGCCGCAGGGAGGCAGTATCAGCCCTCTGTTGGCCAATATTTACCTTCACTATGTATTCGACCTGTGGGCCGACCAATGGCGTAAGCGACATGCCAGAGGCCATGTGATTATGGTCAGGTATGCGGACGACATCATTGTCGGATTCCAGTACAAGTCGGAGGCTCTGCGATTCTGGAATGACTTGCGGGACAGATTCCGTAAATTCAATCTGGAATTGCACTCTGAAAAGACCCGCCTGATTCAATTCGGTCGCTTTGCGGCTGAACGAAGGGCGGCCAAAGGGGAAGGCAAGCCTGAAACGTTTGACTTTCTTGGTTTTACGCACATCTGTGCTAAATCGAGCAAGGGACAGTTCATGCTACTCCGACTTCCGATGAGAAAACGCATGCAGGCAAAGCTCAGGGAGATTAAGGAACAGTTGAAATTGCGCAGATACACATCCATTACGGAAATGGGGCAATGGCTTCATTCGATAGTCCGCGGATGGTATCAGTATTATGCTGTTCCGAACACGTCTCGCTATCTGGTCAAGTTCCGGCGACGTGTTGCGTGGTTGTGGCTTAGAGCATTGAGAAGACGCAGCCAGCGCAGCCGTATGACCTGGAACCGCATGTATAAGCTGATGGCGATATGGCTTCCTCAGGCCAGAATCCTGCCTCTTTATCCTCAGGCACGATTGAAAGCGGCACGTTATGACCCAAGGTAGGAGCCGTATGCGGTAATGCCGCACGTACGGATCTGTGCGGGGGGCTGCGAGTAATCGCAGTCCCTACCGCGACCACATTATTATCAGGTCCAAAAGAAAAGCCCTCGCTCTGGTCCGATGGTTCGCAGCACAGTCGAGGAGATGCTCAACCAACCGCTGGACGCGGAGGCCGACCGGCTGTGCAGCGCGGGGCGTTACGAACACAGCGACTCCCGCACCGACACCGGGACGGCCATTGCAGCCGCTGCCTTCATGTCAAGGCCGGCATCGTGAAACGGAAGTCTTCCGCAGTTTGGGAACTTTCCTTTGAGACGGCGATTATTGAACGCTGCCGCCGTCGGGGTATCGAGCCCATCATGCCGCCACGATGCATGAAGCTGTGCTCGGCAGGGGTAATTATTTCGCGTCTCTTACCCCTCGTTCTTTCCTGTGATGGTGAGTACTCGAACCGGTATTTTCAAGGCGGAAAAAATTTCCATTGGTATTTTTTGTTCCTTCGTCGCCGGTTCAACGTCGATTTCATAGGCCATACCAACCGACGAATATTTTGCACCGGCCAGCCGGTTATACGTCAATAAATCAAGTCCCTGCACCCTGTTTAGGGAGTGCACCACTTCGGCAATCTGTTCCAGATTTCGCCGGGTATCTGTTATTGAAGGAATCAAGGGAACACGAATAGTATAAGAAACATCCATTTTGTCCAGCGTGTCTAAATTATGAAGAATGATGTCGTTGCTTTTGCTGGTCCATCGTATATGCTGTTCGGGATCCACCAGTTTCAAGTCATAATAAACATGCTGAACTTTTGAAACAATGTCTTTGAAAACCTCACAGCCTGCGTATCCCGATGTGTCCAGAAGCAGATGAATCCCCTGTAAATGACGGACAACTTCACTCAGAAAATCCGCCTGCATAAGCGGTTCACCGCCTGAGAAGGTAACACCTCCGTCGGTGTGCACAAACACATCCGCATTCTTCCTGAGGAGGTTTGCCAAAGCCTCGGCCTCGTATTCTTCGCCCGCAAGCCGGCTTCCAGTTGGTGTAATAATCCACTGGGCAGCGGGCAGAAGGCCTTCAGGGTTATGGCACCATTTACACCGCAAGGGACAACCCTTCATAAAAACGGTGGTCCGGATTCCCGGCCCGTCGTTTATCGCAAACTCTTTAATATCAAAGACGATGCCTTTCATCTGACTTCTCGATTACAAACGGCTCATTAGACCCCGCCGGTTGACTGCCGAACGATCAGCTCCGACCGGAGCACCTTCTGTATCATTTTCCGTGATCCCTTGTTCTTTATCAGACTCAGCAGAGAGCGGACACATTCGACGCCTATCTCCTGTTTCGGCTGGGTCACCGTCGTGAGCGTCGGATTCATGTAGGCCCCGAATTCCAGATTGTCATGCCCTGCCACCAGAACATCTTTGCCCACAACGTAGCCACGTTGCTGAAGCGCATAGATGGCGCCCATCGCAATACGGTCGGTGGCACAAAAAATTGCCTCCGGCACATCTTCATTCTCAAGATGCGCCATTAGATTGTCATAGCCGAATGCCTGATTATCGACCGTTTCACGCGTGTGGTTCGTTGGAATAATCACCGGTTCAAGGCCTTGCTTTTTGACGGTATTCAGATAGCCTTTTTTTCGGTATTTAATCGCCAAATTGGCGTTGGGATGCACGCTGCCCAGATACGCCGGCCTTCGGCCGGTTGACAGCAAATGCTCCGTGACAAGTCGGGCACTGAAGTAATTGTCATTGATCACATAGTGACTGTCAGTTTTCAAATAGCAATCAAAATAAACCACCGGAAGCCTCTTTTCCAAAGCGTCCCATTGCTCCATGTTGGCAGGACTGACTACCGGTGCCACAATAATACCACAAACCCGCAACGACTCGAAGTTCCGAATAATTCGTGCTTCCTCTTGCGCATCTCCCAGAGAACACTGACAAATCAGTTGATAACCGTTGTTGTAGGCTTCTTTTTCCGCCGCATTAATGATCTCGCCGAAAAACGAGTCGAAATTTTGTGAGATGAGCATTCCGATGGTAAAACTTTCATTGCGGACCAAGATGGTTGCCAACAGATTACGGCAATAATGGAGTTGTTCGCAGGCTGCCAGTACCTTTTGGCGTGTCTTCTCTGAAACATGCGCCCCGTTGAGCACCTTGGAAACCGTATAACGTGATACGCCGGCGGCTTTTGCCACCTCATCCATGGTAACCATGCTATTGTTCATTATTACTCAGATCTTTCACGGGGATACCCGACGGAAAATATCATCATTAAATTTCTGTGGCATTGCATCCTGCACACCCTTATGCTAAATGCTAAACATAATTGCCGAACATAGTTGACAACCGGGCATTTCTGTAACAGTAATATCATATCCTAAAAGTCATCATTTTCAAACCTTATTTGATTTGCGCTGTTTCATGACCAAATCAACCACCACACTGACCAGTATTACCGCTCCCATGACTGAGGTATTGAGCGAACTGGGAATTCCGAGCAAATTAACCAAATTTTGTAAAACCTGAAGTAACGCAGTTCCAATCACAATTCCAATAATCGTGCCTTCGCCCCCTCGCAGGGAACAGCCGCCCAGCACAGCGGCGGCAATGGCATATAGCTCATAGAAACTACCATGCGAAGAAGGGGCAATTGCATTGGAATAAAACGCCAGCAAAATGGCGGATATTCCGGCTAAAAAACTGGAAATGATATAGGCACAAAGAATGACCCTGTCCGTATTTACACCGGAATAGCGCGTCGCCTGCTCATTGCAACCAACGGCCGTCAGATAACGCCCATAAACCGTCTGATGAAGCAGTAGCCATGTGAAAAATCCGATGATAACCAAAAAAATAAACGGCATGGGTATCCCCCACAATGAGCCGGTTGCCAGATGGTTCAATCGTTCAAAGCCTTCGGAATAACCAAATCCCTTTGTGGCGTCATTGGCAATAAACTGGGCCAGACCTCGATAGATCAGCATACCGCACAAGGTCGCGATAAAGGGCTGGACTTTCAACTTCGCCACCAGCAGTCCATGAAAGAATCCCACAAGCATTGCAATCAGTAATATCAAAATGACCGCCAGTCCCCACCAGATATGCCATTGAACCAGAAAAAGATACAGCAGAATTCCCAGCAATGCAAATAACGAACCGACCGATAAATCGATACCGCCGGTAATGATAACAAATCCGACACCAATGCTGAATATGCCGAACATTCCGACCACGCGTGCCAGATTCTGCAGATTCGCAGTGCTCAAAAAACGAGGATTCATAATGCTTAAAGATACACACAGCAAAACGAAAATTACAAACAAACCTACGACTTTTTTCATGACCTTCTCTTATCCTTAATCTCGGTTACCGGACGCTGTCGATGACGTGATTGAATACGAATTCAAGGCTACGGATGCCAAGGGTCTTGAACCGCTGGATGAATGGTACGTGATTCAACAGGTAGACCTGCCGGAAAAAATGTACAAGGCGATCGAACATCGAGCCCGAAAATACAGGAACCTGAGGACAGGCCGTATCCAGATTGCCCCCCTGCCGGAGGTAATCCGCCAGGACGTCCTGCTGGGAGCGGATTTGACCGCGGCCGTGGCCTTTTTGAAGGGTTCCTGTCATATGTCGTATGCGATGGTTCAGCAGGTTTTCAAAGAACCGATGAAGCTGGACCTCTCGCGGGGGTTGCTTTGCAAGGCCGCCCGGAAAGTATCGGATGCCTTGGGGCCTTCGTATCAAGAACCGGCCGACCGTCTTCCCAATGAGTCGCAAGTGAACATCGACGAAACCGGCCATCATGATAACGGCAAACTGTACTGGACGCGGTGTTTTGATACAACGGATTACAGTCTGTTCAAGATCGATGCGGCTGGCGGCTGGCGGGTACTGGAAGACATGGTGGGTGAAAATTTTTTGAAGATCATCGGTGCTGACTAGTGGGACGCCTATCGCAAGTTTGTCCGCCTGTTTGACGTTCGGATGCAGTACTGCCTGGCCCATTTGATTCAAGAGATTCGTTTCCTGGCCGTGCAGAAGAGCAAAAATCTGTCCCGCTGGGGTCGCGAACTGTCGGAATGGCTCAAAAATCTGTTTGATACCCCCCATCGCCGGGCGCAGCTGACTCATGGCGGGTTCAAGCAGTCGATGGAACGCCTGAAAGCGGGCTTTTTGAAGCAAGTGCGACGGCCGCTGGATCATAAACTGGCTGCGAAGTTGATCAGACGGTTCAAGGGCAATTCGGCAGCCGATTACTTCCGATTCTTGACGAAGCCGGGTATAGAACCGACGAATAATGGCACAGAACGGCAGATTCGGCCGGTGGTGATCGACCGACGGATCACGCAGGGGACTCGCGGAGATGCTGGCATGTGCTGGTGTGAGCGGATCTGGGCTGCATTGGCAATCTGCAAAAAGCGGAACCAAAATGTCTTTGATTTTATCCATGAATCTGTTATGGCTCATTGGAGCAATAAAAAATATCCATCATTAACGTGAACGGTTACAAAAAACCAAAGACACGTTTTCGGCGGCAGCCTCTTCAATAAATCAATAGATCGAAGCTTCTTTGACCTGTGCAGCTCTATCATCCATATTATTCGGGGCCGTGCTCCTTTTGGATTTGCCGACGGCCAGATTCATTAAGTTCTCCTCGGTGCATTCAGACCGCTCCAGTATCCCTGAAATCTTCCCTTCGAACATCACCATAATCCGGTCACACAGACTCATGACCTCTTCCATATCCGAACTAATCACCAGCACAATAATACCCTGTTCCATCAATTTGCGAAGCGTTTTGTAGATTTCGGATTTAGCGCCGACATCAATTCCACGCGTCGGTTCATCCAGAATAAGGACTTGGGGGTTACCCGAAAGCCATTTGCTGATAACGATTTTCTGCTGATTGCCGCCGCTGAGATTATTTGCAGTAAGACGGACATCGGCAGTCTTGATATTGGATTGCTGACACTGTATTTCAGCTGCATGGACTTCACTTCTGTGCCGGATAAACCCAACTCGGCTGTGACGTTTCAAATTCGGCAATGTCAAATTTTCCATAACGGACATTTGCGTAATTAACCCACAGTTTCGGCGATCTTCCGGAACCAAGTAAATACCGTTTTTGACTGCATCCCCGACGGATCTGATTTGTAACTGTCGATTATCCAAATAGACGGCCCCCGCCACCATCCGGTCAACCCCAAACAACGCCTGCGCCAATTCCGTTCTTCCGGCTCCGACCAACCCCGTGATTCCAAAAATTTCGCCGGCAAATACTTCAAACGAAAGCTCATGGTTCGGCCATGCTTGCGTTCTGAGACAATCCACACGAAAGTGACTTTCTTTGGCTGGTTTGAGGAATGTGTGACAAACAGCTTTAATATTGCGACCCACCATCAAGCTGACCATGTTGTCATGCGTGATCTCCTCCCGGGTCAATCCGCCTGAATTGCATCCATCTCGTAAACCCACCACTCGATCGGCACAGACTTCAATCTCATTGAGGCGATGAGAAATATAAACAAGGCTGACCCCGCGATTCCGGAGCCGATGAATGATATCGAACAAGATATGTGTTTCGGAAAGCGTCAGACTGGAAGTCGGCTCATCCATAATCAGCAGACAGGCGTTTAAAGAAAGGGCTTTGGCTACTTCAACGATCTGCTGCTGAGCGATTGACAGATCTTTCATGGGGGTTTTAGGGGAAAGATTCAGCCCCAACTCCCGTAAATACGGTTCAGCTTCTTCGTATAGTTTTTTTTTTGTTGATCAGCCCCCCCAGCTTGCCCCTCAGAGGCTCACGCCCCAAAAACATATTGCCCGCGATATCCAGATTATCCAGAATGCTGAGTTCCTGATGAACAAACGCAATTCCCATCTCAATTGCGTGCTTTACATCAGGAATGGTAACAAGACGATCGGAATATCGAATATCCCCGGCATCAGGCTGATAAATCCCTCCCAATATCTTCATCAACGTTGATTTGCCGGCTCCATTTTCCCCAATCAGCGCAACCACCTCGGCCGTATAGATTTCGAAATCCACATTTTTTAACGCATAAACCCCTGCAAATTGCTTGCTGATTCCATGCAGACTGAATACGGGCTTGTCCAATCCACTATGCACATTACACTCCCTTCAAACACCTTGATCTTTGTTGGACATGGAGACTCTGAAAACCACGTCTTATTGAGTCGCGCGAAGAGACTGGATTGTTTGGATAAATTCTTCAGCTTGCGGCTGTTTAATAACGCTTGTCGGGATGACTATTTTCCCGTCAGGAGGGATAACGGTCTTGTCTCCTTGTAAATAGCGGCTTAACATGCAGACGGATTGATAACCGAACTCAAATGGTTGCTGCACAATGGTCCCATAGATATAGCCGTCTTTGACACCATTCAAGACGTCTTGTTCTTCATCAAAGGCGACAATATGGACCTGCCCCAGCTTGCCGGCATCTTTTACCGCTGCCAGGATCATCGGGCCGTTGTAACTCCACAGGCCCACCAGACAGTCCACATCCGAATACTTCACCAGTACATCGTTGACATTCGCTTTGGCGCGAATGCGGTCAATATCATCCGTTCGAATATCCAAAATACGGATAGTTGTACCTTGCAATTCGGCTTCGACGCCCTCGATACGTTCTTTTGCGTTTTGTGCATCGATCTTTCCGACAAACATGACGATCTGTCCGCCATTGGGCAAAAGTTCCTTGATTAATTTTCCGGCTTCACGACCAGCCAAAACATTGTCTGTACCAATGTAGCAGATTCTTTTGCTGCCCGGGATATCGCTGTCGGTAATAATAACTGGAATCTGCGAGGCCACCTGGTCAATCAGCATGGCTTGGTTAAGAGGATCAAGAGGCGTTACAATCATTCCTGAAATCCCCTTTACCATTAAATCGTCAATTACCCTTTTTTGTTCCACCGCTGTTCCTCCGGGCGTAAACCGAAATTCGACCGAAACCGAGCCTAATACATGTTCGGCCTTTTTGCACCCGGCTCTGGCGAATGTCCAAAAATCTGTCGCGGCCCCGGCAACAAATGCGATTGACGTTTTTTTCGGCTCCCCGCCGGGCTGTCGGTCACAACCGGTCATCAAATAGGCCAGCAGATAAATCAGCAGAATTGAAATAGCATTTCGTCTCATCAGAACATTCCTTTCATCAATAAGGCCTTTATAAAACACATAGAATAGTACCTTGTTTTCCAGGCAAAGCCAAAAACTACATTTTAAACTTTGCGCGACTGACAATATGTTCTTGATATTCTCGAGACAATTCGCAAAAATATCCGCTCCATCCCCAGACCCGAACGATCAGGTTCCGATGCCGTTCAGGATATTGTTGGGCCTCCATCAACACCGCTGGGTTGAGGGTGTTCAGCTGCAGTTGCTGGCAGCCCAGCCGCGCAAAAGTCTGGATAAACATGGCTACTTTCTTGATCGAATCAGCGGAGTTAAACACGCTGTCGGAAAACTCTATTGTAATCGGCCCGCCATTGACAATGCGTTGGTAATCGATCTTGCTGAACGATTTCAAAACACTGATAGGGCCGCAGACCTGAACATTCAGCGAAGGGGCTAAATTGGCACTGAAATATTCGCCGGCACATCTGCCGTCTGCCGTTGCACCCAGTTGATTAGCCAGCCAGACGTAATACATCGCAGAACCGGAACCGGGACGTATCTTCCCGCCTCGGCCATTGTCCTGAACCGCCTCGCAAGCCTGTGCAAAATAATCAAACAGCAGGACCATAAAATCATCCGCTGCGTCATCATTATTGCCGACCTTTGGAGAGTGATCCCTCATCTTCTCACGAATAGACGGATATCCTGTGAAATTCGAATCCATCGCGGCCAGTAACTGTTCCGGCTGAATGGATTTTTGATCGTACACATACATTTTAACCGCCGCTAAAGCATCTGCGGCTGCGCTGACACAGGCGCCATGGATTCCGTAATTGTTATATTTCGCTCCCTCTGACAAGTCTTTTCCCTGCTCCAGCAGGTCCGTCATGAGCACCGAATAATAGGGGGCGGGCGGCAGGAGCATCCTGTTCTTTTCAGACATGATATCAGCCACCTGTTGGAACAGATTTTCCCGCGTTCGCATAAGGATTCGCTCAAAACTCTGTTTGGCCGTCAGCGATTCACGAATCGCTTTATCGACCGCTCCGGGCATGGAAACAGCGCCCACATTGACAATCTCCATTCCCTTGCCGGGTATGATAAACTCCCAGCAGGCGGCCACCGAATAATCCCGAGCATCCTCAATGGCGTACCCATGACTGATCAGCGCAGGGATGACAACATCATCATTACTGTATTGCGGAAATCCCAATCCTTTACGAGTCATTTCGCTGGCTAATGACAGCAATTCAAGGTCGCTCTGTTTGTTGATTCGCAAATTGATTTTCGGATCGATCAGGTTTAGTTCACAACCTACTTGCAAAGCCAGCCATGTCAATTCATTGACACCGTTGGAGCCGTCGGGTTTGACACCGCCCAGCATCATCGACTGGCCGTTATCGCCCTGTTGGATGCCGGGATAAAGATCGCTGTCTTTATTCAAGGAGATAAAAAATTCCGCTAATAAATCCGCTACTTCATTCCAGGTCAAACGCCCGGCTTGAATATCCGCCAGAAGATAGGGCCACATATACTGATCGAAACGCCCTAATCCGACATGATAATGCGAACTCATCCACAAAACGGAATGACAAAGCCTTAAAAACTGAAGGGCCTGGCGGAATGTCTGAGGTGGATCGGCGGGAACACACCAAAGCGTTTCAGCAATATCCCGGCGGCCCCTTTTTAAGGCCTCTTGCGCATAACGGCTGGCCAATTCAAGCACCGCGTCGATGGTCTGAATTGCAGCTTCCAGAAATTCCACCTTGTCCGGCTGGTTCGAAAATTTTTGCAGACTTTTTAAGGCCGCTGCCCTGCGCTGAAGCAATCCCTGTGAAAGTACCATTTTCCAATCTGCACAAATATTACTGATCGGTCCCAATTCATGAATACTTCTGCCTTCGAACAGACGCTTCCACTGATCGGAACTGTAAATCGGAGGAACCTTGCACACCGTCCTTGTAAATACGATGTTTTCATGAGGGTCGATCACCACTTCTTCTGCTTGACACATACGCTGTGTCAATAGGGCGGCACGGCGCATCCAGGACAATTGTTTTGCTTCGCACTCCGACAGCAGATTGGGAACCTTATGTTGTCGGACATGCCGATGTCGGCCTTGCCGAATATAATCCCGATAGTCATAAATACGTTGACTCAACTGGAAAGATTCCCGTCTCAGGATAGACTCTTGTCGGCACGTGTCTTTTCGCTTGAGAACAGCATACTCCTGTTGAAGAATCTGATCACGTTTGCTTACTTTGTCTGTCACTTTTGTTGTTCCACTTAATGCTTATCCTGTGTCTTGTTGTATCAACCTCCTTGCCGCGGGGGTTGATAGACGTTTTCTTACTCAAAATTAATGATGGTCAGTGAATACGCCGGGAACGTGTATATCAGACGGCTGCTGTCGGACGAAACCGGCAGCCTGCTTTCTGTGGGAACGATGTTATCCGGCTTATCCGCGGTATTTCGGTCATTAAGATCTCCTTTGATTTGCAACACCTGGGCACTCGCTTGATGCGGCGTAAAATTTATTAACGTCATCTCCGTCGTAACGGACCAACGATCCAGGTTGACCACATGAACCGAGAGCGTTTTGCCGTCGGCGCTTTTGCAGGCCGTAACGTCCAGAGCGTCTTGATAACTATCGGTATAACTTTCCACACACAACGGCTGATAACTTTGAGAGAGCATTTGCGTAACGTAGTACGACGGTTGCGGCCAGACCTTGGACTGATTCAAAAACAGCAATCCCTGATCCCAGCCGTTATCATTTTGACCGTCAGGCTGAAGACAATTGGCCGCACAGAGAATCGGGATTTCATAGGGACTTCGCTGGATCTCGTTAATCGCGTGCGCATGGGCCAGACCCCGCCGCAGACAGTGATTGGTTGCGTTTTCCTCGAACACACAGACTTTAAAATCCGCCCCATCGTCCAGCGTCTTGAGTGCCTCAATGAAACTGTACATCCCCATTCCTTTATCCAAACGATCCGGATCACGAGGGTCATGATTCCAGATATGCACATCAAACCATGCCGGCTTGCCGTGTTTTTTTGCAAATTGCAGAATCTGACGATGGACCGCCAGCGAACGAATCCGCGGGGCCCCCTCAAAACTATACGGATCGTCAATATGAGCGTTATAGGCAAAATCTCCCACTACCGGAATAATCGACGGGTCTTTGGACCAGATCGCTTCAGCCAGCAGAGAGAAGCGTTCCAGATAGGCTTGGTCAACGGATTCTTCATTTCCGATCTGAATATACTTCAGATGATAAGGAGCAGGGTGGCCGTCTTCGGCCCGTCTGCGTCCCCAGCGGGTATCCGGTCCACCGTTCACATACTCCACAAAATCCGCCATATCCTCCGGCGTTTCATAAATATTAAAGGCGGGCACGGGAACAAAGCCGGCCGCCTCACAGAAATTGACAAAATCAATGATCCCCCACCCGTTGGACGAATACGGATACCACCAACCCCGATACGGCGGTCGTTGGTCACGAGGTCCAATCATCTTTTTCCACCGGTATTCCGGAGCATTGACCATGCAGCCGCCATAGCGAAGCACCGTCAGTTGCTGTTGGATCAGGGCCTCGGCCACATCCCGTCGAACCGGCAAGTCCTTAAATCGGCCCCACGGGCCCGGCTGCAAAAACACATAGCCGATCACCACGCTGCCGGGGGCCGACAAGGCGACACTGAAACGCCCGTCATCATCGAGGCCGGAGGAACTCAGAGCAAATTCAATTCGTTGCCATCGGCCGTCGGTGACCTCGACCGTCTGTTGGTCATATTGTGTGTGGCCGTGGCGATCTTCAAGAGCTACAGTTAACGTAACCGGCTTATCGGCACGCGCCCACAGGAGTCCTTCGTAGGGCTTGTTTTCTTCAAAATACATCCCCCGACGATTCAGCCCCCAGTTGGCTATCCCGACCCTGCCGTTTCCAGAGACAAACGTGAGCCGTTGACTTTGATGGCCGTTAAACATGTCGCCCTGTTCAACAGCAAAGGTTCCGGTTGCCTGTCCCTCGCGAAAGCCGCCCCACATGGAGCTGACCTGATCGACTTGGGAAGGGTCTTTCGCGTAACGAAACGGCAGTTGTCGTATGCCGGAGGCGGTCTGAATTCTGAAATTGCGAAACAACGCCGGACGCTGCCAGGTTCGCAGGCCGACCAGTCCTTCTTCGAGCGGCGAATCATCATCCGTATAGTCGATGTACTGTTGATCGTTGACAAAAACCGTCAGCCGGTCCCGGTCCATATCCACGCGCAGTACCATCCATGTGTTGATGGCAATGGGACAATCTACGCGACGCAGCGGCTGCCAGTTATGTTGATGCTTGCCAAAAATAATCTGGTTTTTCTCCGGGTCCAGCGATATCTCGTAACCGTTGAAATTGTCCGCCCCGGGCCCGGCATCGCTGACCTTGACGATCAGCCCGGCCACGCCGGCGGCGCGATCATCAAACCGCATCTCGACCTCGACGCTGCCGACCGAGAGCGTGCTGTCTTTGGATACCAGTTTAGGACCCTCGGCAGCAGGCCCAACCAGCAGACCGTCACGAATCTCCCACCGGACAGCAGCAGAAGGCGTCTCAAGGCCCGATCCTTCATACCAAAAACCGGCGATTGGAACGGCAGGGGCCGGCTCTTCAAAACTTTCCCCAAAAATCATCTGGCTGTAAATGCCCCCGTAGACCTCATGGTTGACATCCTCCAGACACGCCCCGGTAGTCAAGCGACTGATCGTATGGCTGACACGATCGGCCCGAATCAGAATCCGCCCTTTCCCGGGCATTCGTGCCAATGCCGATGCCGCCACGGCAAGGATCATCACGCTCAACAATGTCGATTTCCCCGATAATGTCATTGTTTATTCTCCTGTGTGCTATCGCTGCTGTTTGACGCTTCGCTGTTATTCTGTTTGCACGCTTTGAAAAAACATTTGAAAGATGTCCGGCATTAACATTCCATAAAAAACTATCACCAGTAAAAATCAGTATGTCCGTCAACGCGACGAAGCATATCATCAAAACGCCGCCAATCTACATGTCCGTCTGCAAAACCGATATTGGCACCCTCTGGTTTGTACCCGCTTTGAATCGCCGGCATTTGAGGGCATTTATTGTCAGCGCTATAGGTTTGCCGCGACAGATGGTTCGTATCATCCGTTAGCCCGAAGTCATCCCATCCGCCGCCATGAATGCTGTTAAACGCTTCAGTTCGGTAGTCGCTGGGCCCGGAAAGCACACTGTCCATAACCATTTCACGGTTGCTGATATTTCGAATACGCGTCAGTTTCCAAATATATTCAAAATTGGGGTTATCAAGGACGGCAGGACGCCTGCTTTTCCCATGATCGGGTAAACTTGAATTCATTTCCACCAGGTCAACCAGGAAACTATAAGGTAAAACTCGATAGTTGGAGCATTGACTGCTAAAACTTAATCCGGATTCATCAAGATAAGGGACCGGCGTAGTGCTCTTGGGAGAAATAGTATACTGCCAGCACCGCGCATCATCCGGTTTTTTGGTACGAACAGAAGGACAGAAAAAAGTATCCGGAACAAGAGCGGCGTATGCCATTATTTGATTGGTCATCCAGAAACTCGCATCCCAGTACCAGTAAGGTCCCTGCCCGTTCCATGTCGTATTGATTGGAACTTCTCCGTTGTTTTGCTCGGAATACAAAATAATGCCGATACACAACTGGCGGAGATTACTCCTGCAAATCACTTTCTGAGCATGAATTTTCGCCTTGCCCAAAGCAGGTATGATAACGGCCATTAACAAGGCAATCACCGCGATGACGACCAATAATTCGATGAGTGTAAACCCTTTTGACTTTTTGGGTGTTTGACAGTTCTTTTCAATATACATTGTAACACTCCGTATTTTGCATTATCCCCCACAAGGTATCAAATTTTACTCTGTCTGTCTGTGCAGCCGAATTGTGCTAAGCCCTTTTTTCTTCCGTACCATTGCCTCATAGGGCTTTCGCTGAACCCGCCGCCAACTGAAATCTTGCTTGGCCATAACATGCAAGACTTCCCCTGTTTGCAGCGAAAGCGAATATAGTTTTGCAGGGGCATCTTTTACTTGATGCCCCTGCAATTTAAGAGAACTCGCTACGGACAATCCGGATACATTCCGCATACCAGCCACTCGGTGATGAGTACGGCCAGATCATCCAGATTCACCTGACAATCCCCCGTTAAATCAGACCGGGGTGCTTGCTTGCAAAACGGCTCACGCCGGAGCTGGTAGTTTAGATCGGCGATTTCCATGTCCGTCATCGGATAGTTATAAATCTGAACGTGTGCCATTTCGCCACTGAAATAATTCGCCCAAACTGCCGGTGTCCGACCGATCATAATAGGTTCAAGCGTCGGAGTAATCAGGCCGGTATCCTTAATCTCATTATCTAATTTGCCGTCCACATACAAAACTCGCTTACCCGCATAGGTATTATAAACGCCTACAATGTGGTGCCATTGACCATCATCAATAACAGTAACACCCGGCGGGTCATCGTAGCCTGTCGTTCCGCGAAGGGTGAAGACACCGGTACCTGAACTGCTATGCTGGCGAAGGATCCAGCCTTCGTCGCTTTCCCCGTTCTTGGAGACAAAAGATTCCCAATTGTTGCTGACGGGATTACGGACGAAGCAGGAAACGGTTAATGCATCGTACACGTCAAACGATATGTCATTGGAATCCGACGGAATGACAATGTATTCACCTGTGTCAAAAGAAGCCACCGTTTCAAACGGAGGGCTACTGACCCAATCAATATCACCTATGACTATACCATCTAATGAGGAATAGGTGGCTTCGCGGGCGGATCCATCCAGAGGCCAATGGGCCAGCATTTTTTTTATCCTTAAGCCGCCATTATCGGATTGTGTCTGTCCCACGGTATTGGCGATTACACAATAGTAGAAATACGCTTCATCATCACTTTGAACATCAGAAATCGTCAGCGTATCTGTCGTTGTTCCACTGTATTTAGCATTATCGCTTAATGCAATCGAATCGGTCATATCCGTCCTGTACCATTGGTAGGTATCTGCATTTTTCGTTTCGACCGCAAAGTTAACGCTTTGCCCTGCATCAGCAAAATTGAGGCCCGGCTGCTTGGTAAAAGAGGGTTTCGCTTGAGCCGTCACAAAGGCCCACGTCGATCCCGGAGCAACAAAATTGGGATCATTGCAATTATTTCCTATCACACTTGCCACCCGCCAATAATAGGTTGTATCCGAAACCACAGTGATCGGATAGGTTGTTTCTGCTGCATCAAGAGTTACAGTTACCGTGTCCCCCTGTGGTAAATCAGGCCTCGAGGAGGCCACGTTGATTTTATCCGTCCCATAAAAAAGGATGTACTGTGTGATCGGATCTGGGGAACCCAAGCCGGCCGTCCACTGCAGGTTAACCGGAGTTTCAAAAGCAACACCTGAAGCACCATCAGCCGGAACCGGATTTGTGGCTTTCCAACGCCAATTAATCAAGTCTTTTGGCACCCCATTATTATAGAGATCGTTCACATCTCGAACGCTCAGTGCTCGATGCCAGATAGCAATCTCGTCCAGCAAACCGTAATGAAAATTGTCCAATGGAAAATCCCCAAAACTAAATTTAGCTGCCCCGAAAATAACCGGTTCTTCGGAAGGTTTTGGCGCACCGTCTACGGAATACTCAATATCCTTCTGTCCATCAACATAAATACAAAGGGCACTGCCATCATACGTCGCCACCACCAGATGCCATTGACCATCGGTAATGACAGAGACACCCTGGTAATCTTCAAGAGGACTGAGCCCGCGGATGGTAAAGCCGGCATTGTCTGAGTCGTCATATCTGCGGATTTGCCAACCACTGGCTTCACCGCCTTTGCTCACAAAAGCTTGCCACCGGCGAATAAAAGAGCCCTTGACCCAAACCCCAATGGACAAGTGATCATAAAAGTTGAAAAAATCTTGATTGTCAACCACCACATGATCATCAACTCCATCCAATCGTAAACATGGTCCCCTTAAGCCATCGCTCCACAGGGGGCTGGATGCGCCGGTAACAACGGTTCCATTATTACCGAACGGCGTTACATCAGCCAACGACATCCCAGATCCTTCTTCCATTGGCCAATACCCCACCAAGTTAGTCGTCAAATCCGCCGTGACAAAACCGGTCAGAATGGACAACAACATACACCACAGCACCAGATGTCTCATTTTGCTACCCTACCTTTCGTCGTTCTTTGTTTTTGTCATTTTTTTCACGCTAACACCTTGCCCCTTAAAGAGTTGATATCATTATCGCCAACTTCTTTTGATGCTCACCCGTCGGTTTTTTTCTCAAAAAGAGACTTCCGGCCACGTTGGTGTCCTTATCCGTTTTCTCGACGACGAACGCCATATTTGACACGTGACAACTTTTTGATGCAAAAAAAATCCTGCTCAACGAGCAGATCCAAAAATAAATATATTTATAATTATCAAAAATTTAGACTCGTGTCAATATAATTCTTTAAGGTTGTCCCCAAAGTGTGTGACATTTTTTTCTGGCGCTAGGTTTTTAGATATGATATATCCTTGTTTTTTAAGAACTTACAACTGTTTTGATGACAAGGAAAACCCTATAGAAAACAAGATTACTTTGGCCGATCCCAATTTGCCAACCCCTACATAGATGGCGTTCTCGATGATTTCCGCATTTATTATTACGCCCTGAATCAAGACGCCGTCATGGCACTGTACCTGATGACGCTGGAAGGGCCTTTCGGCGGCGAACCTTATCCGATTCCCGGCCGGATTGAATTTGAGGACTACGACATCGGCGGCCAGTGGATTTCCTATTACGACCGCACGGATACCAACGGCTATCAGCAATACCGCCCCG
>Ga0255344_1001853_pt1 | contig 27069 bp, 24 predicted proteins | sample wastewater_treat_5_FD_192414 | JGI IMG/M metagenome (GOLD analysis project Ga0255344, IMG submission 192414) | Wastewater microbial communities from Lulu Island WWTP, Vancouver, Canada - plant18 | ecosystem: Engineered > WWTP > Wastewater > Unclassified | place: Canada: Vancouver, British... | reverse complement strand
AATTAATTGAAGTTATCTAACACGGCCACTCCTCGGTATTATGGTCAATTTCGTGAAGCCGTGTTGAGAGGCGAAATACTTGTCAACAATGAAATTTCTCTCCAGATGAATAGAATTGACGATCGTATTCGTAACCCCGCATACTATTACGATGAAGATGCCGTAGAGGGTTTTATCTTATTTTGTGAAAATGAGCTGACACTCACCGATGGATCCGATCTCCACCTTTTAGACACTTTCAAACTTTGGGCTGAAGATATTTTTGGTTGGTACTATTTCGAAAAGAGATCAATCTTTATACCGGGAAATGGTCGAGATCCCGGTGGTTATGAGGATCGCTGGGTTAAGAAAAGGTTAATAAATAAGCAGTTTTTAATCGTTGCACGTGGTGCAGCTAAGTCAATGTATGCAAGTTGTATACAAAATTATTTTTTAAATGTTGATACGACAACCACACATCAGGTAACGACCGCACCAACAATGAAACAAGCTGACGAAGTAATGTCGCCAATTAGAACAGCCATTACAAGAAGTCGCGGACCATTGTTTAAGTTTCTAACTGAAGGATCTATTTTCAACACTACAGGTGCTAAAGCCAATCGTACAAAACTAGCGGCCACCAAAAAAGGAATTGAAAACTTTCTTACTGGTTCACTTTTAGAAGTTCGTGCAATGACTATCGATAAACTCCAAGGGTTACGGCCTAAGGTTACAACCATCGACGAATGGTTATCCGGTAATATTCGTGAGGATGTTATTGGGGCTGTTGAACAAGGTGCGTCTAAACTTGACGACTGGTTAATTGTTGCGACGAGCTCAGAAGGTACTGTTCGTAATAGCGCTGGCGATACAGTCAAAATGGAATTGATGGACATACTTCGAGGTGATTACATAGCCGATCATGTGTCCATTTGGTACTATAGATTAGACGATATTGAGGAAGTAGCAGATCCAAACATGTGGCAAAAAGCCCAACCAAACATCGGCAAGACAGTTTCATATGAGACATATCAGAGGGATGTTGAGCGTGCCGAAAAAGCCCCATCAACTCGGAATGATATTCTTGCAAAGCGTTTCGGAATACCAATGGCAGGGTATACATATTTCTTTACATACGAAGAAACTCAACCACATAGACGAAGATCCTTTTGGAAATGTGTTTGTTCGATGGGCGTCGACTTATCCCAAGGGGATGACTTCTGTGCCTTCACATTTTTATTCCCACTCGGACGAGATGGATTCGGAATTAAGACTCGCTGCTATATTACTAGTTTAACTCTATCTAGACTTCCTGGTGCACTTCGTGTTAAGTATAACGAGTTCATCAATGAAGGATCATTAATGATTCTTGATGGTACGGTGCTTGATATGATGGACGTATATGATGACCTTGAAGAATACATCGACGCGATGCAATACGACGTTAGAAGTGTTGGTTTTGACCCTTATAACGCCCAAGAGTTTATAGCTAGATGGGAAAAAGAAAATGGCCCATATGCGATAGAGAAAGTTATACAAGGTTCTAAAACTGAATCAGTTCCGCTTGGAGAACTCAAGAAGCTTTCGGAAGAACGTCTATTGATATTCGACCAGGAACTATTCAGCTTTACAATGGGTAACGCCGTAACAGAGGAAGATACCAATGGTAATCGTAAACTTCTAAAGAAGCATAGAGATGAAAAGATAGATGCTGTCTCAGCTTTACTTAATGCTTACGTTGCATATAAATTAAATAAAGACGAATTTGAATAGAAAGGAGAAACGGATGGCCAATAAAGTTATAAAACATTATTATTACGACGAACCAACTGACACTCGATTTAACTTAGAACCTGACAAAACTAAAAGTATTTCGGAACTATCTTTTTCTGAGCTTCGTCGTATGCTGGAGCGCCTCCGAAGTGAGCGGGAAGTCGAAGATGTAATAATGGATTTAAAAAGGCGATCGGGTGAGAAAAATACATACGAGCAACCTTTTATAATCGATACAACAACTCCAATCAACCAATTATACCATCACGGTATTTTAGGCCAAAAATGGGGCGTGAGACGATTTCAAAACAAAGATGGAACTCGAACGCCTGCTGGGAAAAGACGGTACAAAGATTCTGAAAAATCCGAAGATCATGTTAAAAGTAGGGACTTTAAATCGAAAGCCCCAGACGGTCTTTCAAATGAAGAGCTGAAGAAACTAAATGAAAGATTGCAATTAGAGGAGACTTATAAAAGACTCACAGCAGAAAAATTAGAGAAAAGTGAATCCTTTGTTAAAAAAGCAATCTTGAAAGGTGGAGGGGAAGCTTTATCCGAATTTAGTAAAGGTGTCTTCTTAGGTAGTGCGAAGATCCTTGTACAACAATTATCCCCACAGTTCGCAGAAGATGCATTTGGTATGAAATCCAAAGATAAGAAATAAGGAGGACCAATTTATGAATCAAACAGTCCTTCAACATTACGGAATTATGGGTATGAAGTGGGGTGTTCGTAGGTATCAGAATCCCGATGGATCACTTACACCTAGAGGTCGGGCCCGATTAGATAAGAAAGATATGAAGTGGGCCGAAACAAAGGGCGAAAAAATACGCGCTAAAATTCAAAAAACAGTATCAAAAGAAATGAATGAATTCGTCAAAACCCAATTGGAGATGTCTTATACGCCTACTGGTCGCATTTCCTCCGCTACAATTTTACAGTATAACAATAAACTAGCATCGCTTATGAACGAAAGAGTTTCTGGAATACAGGCTCCATCTGGGCGAGTGTTAAAATTTGTTGCTAAACGAGGTGAAATTGGGGTTCATACAGCAGTTGCCGACGCAGGTTACGATATGGAACAATTGAAACAAGGTGTCTTCAAATCTGGTAAGGTTGCCTATAAACAAGAAAATCTAATGCGAAGGGGTGATTAATATAAACTCATTTAGCAATAGATTAAAACATGCATGGAACGTCTTCAAAAATTCTGAAGAAAATGTACCATATTCTATGTCGGATCTTGGTTACGTATCGTCATTCAATCCTAGTCAGGTTCGGTTATCAAGGGGAAGTGAAAGATCTATTATTTCAACTATTACCACAAAAATCGCAATGGATGTTGCTAGTTTCAATATACAACATGTCCGGTTGGATGATGAAGATCGTTATTTAGAAACAATTAAAGACTCTTTAAACCATTGTCTCACAGTAGAGGCGAATAAAGACCAAACAGGTCGTGCATTTATTCAGGATGTTGTAATGAGTATGTTTGATGAAGGCGTTGTTGCGATTGTCCCCATTGAAACAATGGGCGACCCAACAATATCTGATAGCTATAAGATTTTATCACTTAGAACTGGTAAAATTAAGGAATGGTTTCCAAATCACGTTCGAGTTGAAGTTTACAACGATAATCGTGGTATAAAACAAACAATAACAGTTCCAAAATCGATTGTTGGCATAATTGAAAATCCATTATATGCAATTATGAACGAACCAAATTCAACCTTACAACGATTAAGAAGTAAACTTAGTCTTCTCGATGTAACCGATGATAAGATGAGCTCTGGTAAATTAGATCTAATTATTCAATTACCATATACCGTTAAATCCGAATCAAGAAAAGCAGAAGCCAAAGATAGAGTCCAAGCGATTGCCAATCAATTGGAAAGTAGTCGATATGGTATAGCTTATGCGGATGCCACGGAACGCATTACACAGTTAAATCGTCCAGTTGAGAATAATTTATTAGCACAAGTTCAATATCTGACAACAACATTCTATAATCAACTCGGTATGTCCGAGAACATATTCACCGGAAAGGCTACTGAGCAAGAGCTTCGTAATTATTACGATCGAACGGTCGAACCAATTGTTACAGCAATCATTGATGAAATGATTCGTAAATTCTTGACAAAAACAGCAAGAAGCCAAGGTCATTCTATCATGGGTTTCCGTGACATATTTAGACTTGTTCCAGCTACAGAGTTGGCCAATATTGCGGATGTATTTAGCCGTAATGCCATACTAACATCGAATGAATTACGTCAGATTATTGGAAGAAAACCATCAAACGATCCACGTGCAAATGAGTTAAGTAATAAAAATATGCCGGAACCAAACAATCAAAATGGAAATAATATTAAACCAAAAGCAGAGGAGGAAGAAGATTTAATTGAACATCCACCAACGCGAGAGGAGGTTTCCGAACAGATCGAACGTTTGAAACGTAAACTTAGAACACTCTGATGTTTATAAATCAATAGGAGGAAATATGAATAAGAAAAAAAAGTATGACTTTAGCGGGTATGCCACTAAGGTCGGTCTAAAATGTGCAGATGGTCGAACCATTATGCCGAACGCTTTCGAAGATATGGACGGTGCAAAAGTACCATTAGTTTACCAGCATCTTCACAATGACCCAAAAAATGTGTTGGGACATGCTATTTTAGAAAACAGAGCTGACGGCGTGTATAGCTATTGCTATTTGAACAACACTGAATCCGGAAAAGTTGCAAAAGATTTGGTAAAACATGGGGACATCGACTCTTTGAGCATTTATGCAAATAACCTAGTGCAAAAAGGTTCCAATGTTGTTCATGGTGTTATAAGGGAAGTTTCCCTAGTTATTTCAGGTGCTAACCCAGGGGCATATATCGACAATCTCGCATTTGAGCATGCCGACGGTAGCATAGTTAAAGATGATGAGGAAGCTATCATTTCTATCGGGGCACTCGTACACGACGCAATCGATATGCCCGACGAAGACGAAAAAGAAATCGATCTAACAGAAGACGAATTAGAACATGCGGCCAAAGATCAAAAGACTGTGGCTGAAGTTTTCGAAACGTTGAACGAGGATCAAAAACTAGTAGTGTATGCCCTAATAGCACAGGCATTAGAGGTAAACGAAAAAGATTTAAAACATTCCAATATTGAAGGAGACGATGCAATGAAGAGAAATATTTTTGAACAAAATGACCAAAACATAACACACGGAAACCTAACAAGAGAAAAACTTCGTGAAATTTTCAACGATGCTAGACAGTCCCAGTCAACATTAAAAAATGCATTCCTAGCACATGGCTATGCTAGCATTAGAGATGCGTTTGAAGATTACGAACATCAAGGAGATGTGCTTGCGCATGCTGGTACATATGGTATTGATAATATCGGTTATTTATTCCCAGATGCAAGAACAACAACCAACACTCCAACATTCATTAAAAGAGATACTGAATGGGTTTCCAAAGTTTTTGGTGCTGCTAAACATGTTCCTTTTGCAAGGATTAAAACTGTGCTTGCAGACATTACGGCTGAAGAGGCACGTGCTAGAGGTTATGTAACAGGCAACGAAAAAATAGATGAAGTATTTACATTGTTAAAAAGAACAACTGATCCTCAAACAATTTACAAGAAACAAAAATTAGATAGAGACGACATTATCGACATCACAGACTTTGATGTTATTGTATGGTTGAGAGCTGAGATGAGGATGATGCTTGAAGAGGAAATTGCTAGAGCACAATTAGTTGGAGATGGTAGATTATCTTCTTCCGATGATAAAATTAAAGAAGACAAAATTAGACCAATTGCAACCGATGATCCAATATATACAGTTGAGGTTCGAATTCCGGCCAATGCTACAACCACTCAAATGATCGACCAAATTATACTAGGACGTAAGAAATACAAAGGTACTGGTGTTCCTACTTTCTTTACTACTCCTGATGTTAATGGCGACATGCTTCTTTTAAAAGATTTAAATGATAGAAGATTATATAATACTGAAGCTGATTTAGCAGCTGGCATTCGTGCAAAAGAAATTGTTGAAGTTCCTGTTATGGAAAACAAAGTTATTGTTCTGGAACCAGCAACAGCATCGAAGGATGGTCTACAAAAGAGACTTATTGGTATTTCAGTTAATATGAATGATTACTCTCTTGGTGCTGATAAAGGTGGAAGTGTTACAATGTTTGATGATTTCGACATTGACTTCAACCAATACAAATACCTAATCGAGACTAGATGCTCTGGAGCATTAACAATGCCACATTCAGCTATAGCTTACTGGAAGTTGGAAGTTATTCCAAAAACTGGCGAATAATTCGGACTCATTAATTCAAAATGGAAGGAGGTAGCCTATTATGGCTAAATTTTATGGTGCAATAGGCTATGCTCTCCAAGAGGAGACGGCCCCAGGTGTTTGGACAGATAGGATTGTCGAAAAGAATTATCGGGGCGATGTCGTTTTAGACCAAAGGAGATGGCAATCAGCTGAACAGGTTAACGACAATTTAAACCTCGATAATTCAATTTCAATTATCGCAGATCCATATGCCTATCAAAATATTGGGAATATTAAATATATTGTCTGGAATGGTGCGACGTGGAAGATTCAATCTATCAGTATTAATCGACCTAGAATTATATTACAGATTGGGGGAATTTATAATGGCAAAAGACCGATTGAGTCTCCATAATAAGTTAAAAGAAATTTTAGGATCTAATAATGTATATTTTCAACCACCAACTTCCATACGTTTAAACTATCCATGCATCATATATAAAAGAGATGCAGAGGATCCATTTTATGCGGATGATATTAAGTATTATGGTATGAAAAGATACATGATAACGGTAATTGATGCGGACCCCGATTCATTGATTCCAGACAAAGTATCAACAATGCAGTATTGTAGTTTCTTAAATAACCTCGCAGTAGACGGTCTAAATCATGACGTTTACTCACTTTTTTATTAGAAAGGAGAATACTATGTCAAAACAAAAAATAACTTATCCAGATTACGGTTCTAGAAGTATGAGAGTTTTAGAAGCATTGACACCTCTTACTGGCGCCGCTGCACCAGTAGAGCATGCGGATTTTATTGGTCAGATCTATGTCGAGACCACAACTCCGGCATTGTATGTAGCTACTGCTACTGATTCTGACGAGGCAGCAAATGATTGGGCACTATCAACTATAGAAGCAGTTCCTGCAGCTGTTGCTGCTGCAATTGCAGAAGCTAATATACCTGGCCAAATAGAATTAATAGCTGAAGCATTGACACCTCTTACTGGCGCCGCTGCACCAGTAGAGCATGCATCTTTTATTGGTCAGATCTATGTCGAGACCACAACTCCGGCATTGTATGTAGCAGTAGCTACTAATTCTGACGAGGCAGCAAATGATTGGGCACTATCAACTATAGCAGCAGTTCCGGCAGCGGTTGCTGCTGCAATTGCAGAAGCTAATATACCTGGCGAAATTGCATTAGCTGCAGCAGAATTTGAACCATTAAAAGGGGCAGTTGCTCCAGCAGCACATGCGGATTTTATTGGTCAGATCTATGTCGACACTGTTCTTGGTAAGGGATATATGGCCATAGCAACTGACTCTGCCGATGCGGCAGACGATTGGAAAGAAATAACACTTTCTTAACAAAAAAATCATATAGAAGAGGAGATAAAATATGAGTAAAATAGTTTGGGATCAAGTAGGAGAAAGATTTGGTGAAACTGGTGTTGACCAAGGTGTACTATTTCCATTTAAAAACAATGCATATGAAAAGGGTGTTCCATGGAACGGCCTAACTTCAGTTAATGAGGCTCCGACTGGAGGAGAACCAAATCCATTCTATGCGGACAATCAGAAATATATTGAAATAATGTCCGAAGAGGAATTTGCTGGAACGATTGGCTGCTATATGTATCCAGATGAATTCAAGGCTGCAATTGGTGAAGTTGAGTTGGCTCCTGGCGTTACAGTGGGACAGCAAACCCATGAAATGTTTGGTTTTTCTTATAGAACCAAAATCGTTAATGATACGAATTGGGCTGACTATGGTTTCAAGATTCATCTTGTATACAACGCATTAGCCGGTGTCACTGCCAGGGATCACACTACAATAAATGAATCCCCAGAACTCGAAGAACTTAGTTTCGACTTCACAACAACAAAAATTCCTGTTACCGGTGGAAAACCTACATCACATTTAATCATTGATAGTACAAAAATTGCTGAAAATCAAGTTACACAGCTGCAAGCATTCTTAGATATTTTGTATGGAACAGAGTCCGTAAATCCTCGTCTTCCATCACCAGATGAAATTGCTGATTTATTTGAAAGCACTGCTCCAGCTGAATTACAGGTAGCAATTACACCAAATGATGATGCGACTGAAGTTGGTACAGATGCGAATATTATATTCACATTTAACACTAAAATAGTGAAAGAATCAATCGTAGTTACATCGGCAGAAGGGCAAATAATTTCTGGTTCAAAAACTTGGGATTCGAAAGGTAAAATATTAACCTTTAATCCAGAAGACAATCTATCAACCAATACGGTATATATTATTACAATTTCAGGGATTGTTGATATTTATAATCGAACACTTGCACCACAGGTTATAAATTTCATGACTGGAGAATAATTATACTTAATAAAATAATTAAAGAGCCTCTATACTTTGGGGCTCTTTTTTAAAAGATGAAAGGAGTTTATTATGATTAAAAAAGTAATACAATATAATGATTATGATGACAATGTCAGAACGGATACATTATATTTCCATCTTAACAAATTTGAATGGTTAGAGTTAGAAACATATACAAAAGGCGGTTTAATTGAAAACCTTGAGCATGCGGTTGAGACGAATAACGCTAAGAAGACAATCGATCTACTTAAGAAAATTATCCTAAGGGCATATGGTGAAAGAGATCCAGAAACCGGTACGTTCGAGAAGGATGAAGATAAAGCTATAAGATTCAGTAAGACAGAGGCGTTTAGTGCCTTATTTTATGAGCTGGCTTACGACGAAAATGCATCCAAAGAATTCTTCTTAGGTCTAATCCCCAAGGAGATAAGAGGAGAAGCATTGAAGAAGTATAACGAACAAGCTAAACAAAATGGTTCCGCACCTATAAACAATATAACAACATTAAATCAAATACCTGAACAATAGGAGGTCTAAGAATGCTTGAGATTACTATCGAAGCAAAGGAATTCTACAATCAAGAAGAAAACAGATTTATTACTACTTCCCCTTGTACGCTCACTCTCGAGCATTCTTTAATATCATTAGCGAAATGGGAGTCGAAATGGCATATACCATATCTTAGCGATACGGAAAAAACAGCAGAACAAGAGTTAGACTATATTCGCTGCATGATAATAGGCAACGTACCAAATGAAGACATCCTAAAAGCACTATCGGTCGAAAACATATTGGAAATTAAATCATATATCGACAATCCAATGACAGCCACGACATTTTCCAAGAAGAATTTAAAAACTGAAAAAAAAGTAATAACGGCCGAGGTCATATATTCCCGAATGTTCGCGAACAATATTCCGATAGAATGTCAAAAGTGGCATTTATCCCGATTGTTCACATTGTTACGTGTATGTGATTTGGAGCGTGGTCCGAAACAAAAGATGACAAAGAGAGAGACCGCAGCTTACTATGCTGAACAAAATGCAGCCCGTCGGGCGAAATACAACTCAAGGGGGTAACAAGTATGAAATGTTCTCTATGTTCAAAAGATTTCATACCAGGCGTCGAAGAACAAGACACCTGTGAACAATGTTTACCATCATTAATACGGCTAACTGATAACAAAGGAAAAGACGAATATCAGGTAGATTACCTTATGGACGATATACCTGAAATGAGCAACTCACCTCTAGTCTCCTACACTAGATTATCTCCAAATAATTCGGGTTTACGAACTCACAAAATTGACACGATTACTCCGCATTGCGTGGTTGGTCACGCATCCCTCCAAACACTAGGTAATATATTCGCCCCGATAGAACGCCGAGCAAGTTCTAATTATGGTATAGATGATCATGGTAATGTTGGGATGTATGTTGAAGAAAAGAATCGTTCGTGGTGTAGCTCGTCCGAGTCAAACGACCAGAGAGCTATTACAATCGAAATAGCTTCCGATAATTTCTATCCATACAAAATCACAGATAAAGCCTTAAACGGTCTAATTAATTTATGTGTGGACATCTGTTTAAGGAACAACATACCAAAACTCCTATGGAAAGCGGATAAGTCATTAATCGGTCAAATCGACAAACAAAATATTACGGTTCATAGATGGTTCTCACCACGAGAATGTCCAGGAGAATATATTTATGAAAATCTTGGAATGGTCGCGGACGAGGTTAATAAAATTTTGTATAAACCCGAGATCGTTCTCCCAAAATTTCCATATCTTGTCATAATCGATACGTACGCTCTAAATTATAGATGTGGACCAGGAATGAATCATCCAATTAATGGAGTAGTTCATCGTAATGAAGTCTATACAATTGTTGAGGAAGCAGATGGTCCAGGTGCTTCAAAATGGGGAAGACTTAAGAGTGGTGCGGGATGGATATCCCTTGATTTCGTGCAAAAGATGAGGTGACTAAATGGAATTATGGCAAACAATAGTTAGTATTTGTGCTGGAATAATTACAATTGTAACGGTATTGGAAAAGCTTGGTATAAGTAAAAGAGTTTCCAAGATTGATAATGAGTTTAACTCGTTAAAAAAATTACCGGATCAAGTAAAGGGAATTCAAGACGAGTTGAGAAACTTGGGGAATCTCCAAATAAACCAAAACAATGCATTACTGGCTATGTTGAGGAATACACTATACCAATCGTTTAAAGATAATAGAGATCTTTCCGCTTGGACAGATGACGAATGCTCAGTACAAACAAAAATACATGATGCATATAAGACGCTTCACGGAAATGGTGAAGAGGACATTTGGTGGGAAAGAAAAAAGACTTGGCAGATTGTTTCCAATGAAGAATATGAAAAACTACATCAAGAGTACCAAAAGAAGATTAACTGTTTATAATAAATAGAGGAGAATAGAAGCATGATTAAAATGACTCAAAAGGGTTCTTTTAGGAATGCCGAACAATTCTTCGATAACAGCAAAAATCTCAGTCGTAGGCTTAGAACCGCGTTCGAGAGATATGGAGCACAAGGTGTCGAAGCACTTCGAGCGGCAACTCCGAAGGATAGTGGTCTAACTGCCAATAGCTGGTCATACACTATAGAGAACTGGGGAATTGGCTTTAATAATTCAAACATTCAAAATGGATATTCTGTTGCGCTCCTTATACAATATGGGCATGGTACAAAATCTGGGATGTACGTTGAGGGTATCGATTATATCAATCCAGCATTACGTCCAATCTTTGAGGCGATCGCCCAAGAATGTTGGAAGGAGGTGCAGAAGCTATGAGCAATAAAATCGATCAAAGAATTGTTGAAATGTCTTTCGAGAATCACAAGTTTGAGAAAGGTATTTTAGAATCAAAGAATTCATTAAAGGAGTTCTCAAACGCATTAAAAAATACTGGAACTGGTAAAAGTTTTAACGGTTTAGAGGATTCCATAGGATCGATTTCACGGTCCTTCTCAATGATGGAACAAATCGGTATCGGAGCATTAAGGCGTATTGGTGAAATGGCGGTTAACGCTGGAACCAACCTTGTTAAGAGTCTTAGTATCGATCAATTAACAGCGGGTCTTAGTAAATATCAAGAAAAAATTGAAGCTGTTCAAACCATGGTGTCTGCCGGTTATAGACTTGAAGAAGTTGAGAAGTCTATGGAACAACTTATGTGGTTCTCGGACGAAACAAGCTATAGTTTTTCCGACATGGCCGGTAACATGGCAAAGTTCATAGCGGCTGGCGTAGATTTAAAAGTATCGGAACGAGCAATGCAAGGTATCGCAACATGGGCGGCCCATTCCGGTAAGAATTCCACTGCTGCATCAATCGCAATGTTCAACTTATCGCAGGCTATAAGTATGGGATATGTTGATACGCTGAATTGGCGTTCGATCATGAATCAAAACATGAATACTAAGATGTTTAAACAGATTGCAATTGGCGTTGCCGAAGCAGAAGGTGCTATTAAAAAGGGCCAGGTTACAATTCAAAACTTTGATTCAAATCTTAAAGATAAATGGTTTACGAACGACGTTCTATTAAAAACACTAGATCAATATTCTTCATATGCCGAAAAGGTTAAGGAAGTTCAGGATGAAATGGGCTTCTACACAGCAGCTCGAGCTATGGAATACATGGATGAGAATGCTGAAAAGTATGCCGATGTCATAAACACAATTGGTAATGCGGCTTTTAGAGCATCGCAAGAATCTAAATCATTTAGCGACTCCATTAATGCAACTAAAGATGCCGTATCATCTGGATGGCTGAAAACCTATGAAATCATATTTGGTACTCTGAATGAAGCTAAGGCTAACTTCTCAGCGTTAACCGAAATCTTATGGCAAGTATTTGCATCCGGTGGTGAGGGTCGGAATGAATTACTAAAAGACATCAAGAAGCTCGGTGGTATTTCAGATATTTTTCAAACTTTAAAGAATACAGCTATAGCGATACTTAAGCCCTTACAAGCAGTATCAAGGGCGTTTGATTCCATATTCCCACCAAAGACAGCTGAACAATGGGCAGGTATGATTAGCGCTCTTAAGAACTTTACAAAAAACCTAATAATTTCAGATGAGACGGCCAATAAAATTCAGAGAACATTTCGTGGTTTATTCTCGGTTCTAGATTTAGGTTGGACGACTGTAAAGTTTTTAGGAAGTGCCTTTTTAGAAATAATAAGAGTCATAATCCCATTCAATGGTAGTTTTTTAGAACTTACTGCTAATATTGGAGACTTCCTATATGTCTTCACTCAGATTATCAAACAATCTGGTGTATTTGAGGCTGGATTGAAAACACTCAGGACCTCGATGACTTTTGTTCGGGATGTATTAGGTAGTGTTATTTCATTCCTATTCGACTTTGTCGACGGATTACTATCTGCGGAAAATCCAATAGAATACATTGGTAAGGCGATTAGTAAAATGTTTGGAGGTATCATCCAAACAATCAAAATGGTATCGAATGTCGCATTTGATGGTTTCATTAATGCTTTGAAAAAGTTATCCACTTTCATAGAATCAAAGTTTGGCGAAAAGAATAGGGGTATCATATCAGGTTTCCTAGGTATCCTTAAAGACTTTATTGATTTTATAATTAATAAGGCAACTGGTGGCATCAGTGATTTCGGCGAAGTATTAAAAACATTAGATTTTGGTAAAATAACCGCAGTCGCAACGGGTGGAATTCTACTACTATTCGTAAACCAACTAACACAAATGCTTAAGGCAATGACTAGTATTACAAATGCAGCAAGCGGTTTTGTAACTAAATTCTCAAAGAGACTATTCGGTAGTCAATTGAAGATTAAGGAGTTGGCTATATCCATCGGTATTCTAGCGGGTAGTTTATATGTCTTATCGCAAATAAAATGGGACGATCTCAAATATGGACTATTAGGTTTGGCCGGAGCAGTTCTCGCATTAGTAGTAGCTTATGGATCGTTCCAAGCTATTAATGTGTTCGCTACAAAGAAGTTAAATGGCATCGCTATGGCAGTTGGATCACTTAATGTGGTCGGAATGACAGCGGGGATTCTTGGTTTAGCAGCCGCACTAAAAGTGATTGCATCCATTAAATCTGAGGATGTTGATCAAGCTGTAAACACTTTAACTTCTCTAATGTTATTCTTAATGGTCTATCAAAGTACATATGCCATGCTTAGTACCATACCAGGACAGGGAAAGTTACCAGCGAGTCTTATTGGAATGTCTGCGGGATTACTAGGGTTAATAGGCGTTCTAAAACTTCTAAAATCGACAGAACTCGATGACATTGAGGATGGATTGGAAAAGCTCGCTGAAATACTCCTAGTAATGAGTGGCATACAAATATTATTCTCAGTGGCAGCTAGAATCACTGGCGGTAATAAACTCACAACAAGTATGTTGGGTTTGGCCGGTGGAGTCCTAGCATTATTGGGGGTTCTGAAAATACTCTCCGATATCGATTTAACCGAGATGTCACAGGGTATTGAGAATTTATTTGAACTCGGTTTAATATTGGCATCTCTTGAAGTCCTGTTTGGCTGGGCCGCTTGGTTAGCTGGCGGTAATAAACTTAAATCCAATATCCTTTCTATGAGTATCGGGATAGGGGCCATGATAGCCTTAATTGCGATACTTAATAGTCGTCCCGAAGGTGAGTTTGAGAATGGTATAGATAAACTAGAACGAATGGTCGGATTAGTTGCAACAATAGAGATATTCACAGCGGCAGCGGCACGTCTAGCTGGAGGGGCAAAAGTACAGAGAATCCTCGGAGCTGTCGCATTAACGCTACTCTCTTTCACAGGTATTATCGCTATATTAGGCGTTATGCCGAAACATATGCTCGACCAAGGTATGGCCGCCATAAAACAAATGGTTATTATGATTGGGGCTATCCAATTTATGACTGCGATGGCGGCAAGGATTAGTGGCGATGCTAGTATGTTCATGCCGCTAATAGGTATAAGTGTAGCAATAATAGCCTTAACCGGCTCACTTGCTTTACTAAGCACTATGGTTGATCAGGAGGCTTTAAGACAAGCATCTATATCCTTAGGTATTGCGGCTGTTGCGATTGGTGCGATGGGCGTAGGAATTGGTATAATGACAAAGGGTTTCTCCCTAATGTCGGAGAACTTAAAAGGTTTAGCAGGTATTAAGAATGTTCTATTAACCGGTCTACTCGTTTTAGGTGCCGTGCTTATTGGAACCGTAGCCCTTCTCGGAACAATCAAAATGGTATCAGCTATAACAAGGGATATGACTTGGACAGACATTGCTATATTTGCAGCTGGCATGACAGCGGTTACAGCATTGATAATTGCATTTTCAAAGCTGTCCAATGTCGAATCAGGTAGTTGGAAAACAAGCCTTCAATCTCTGGTTCCAGGATTTGCTGGGGCTGCCGCGGCAATCGCTGCAACAGCTGGTATGTTCTATGCCATACAGTGGGTGCTACCAACTATTAAAGATATGAACTGGGATGATGTTGGAAAGCTTGTTGTGGGCCTAGGGGTTGTCGGTTTATTAATCGCTGCTATGGCGTTATTAGGTCCATCATTCCAGGCTTTAGGTACAGGTTTCGTACCTGCGATTGGTGGGGTCCTTACCGCTATTGCGGGTGTAGGATTAGTTGTCGCCGCTTTTGCTACCTTGGCATGGGCTCTCGATGCATTATTCGGTAGTAATGATATTCTTGAAAAAGGTATCGAAAAACTAATTTCAATTGCTTCTGGTCTTGGAAGATTTGTAGGGGCCATACTTGGTGGGTTCAACATCGAATTCCTAACCCAAACAGGAGAGGGTTTGGCCCAGTTTGCTGAGTCGATAAGTCGTATCAAATCGGTTTCATTCGGTGATGGTGTAAAAGGTCTTGGTAATGCGGTCGATATAGCCAAAGACATTAAAAAGTTTGTCAAGACTCTAAAAGATGTTGACTTCTCAATTGTTGATCCAGCAATGGATGCCCTCAATAAAGTTAATGAAACATTTGCAGGATTCGGTGGGGCAGCGTTAGTCAGTGCTCTGGAAAGTTTTAACGCTAATCAACTACCATTCCAGACAACCATGTTGAATTTCTTAAACTCAACTATAAGTACCGTTAGTCAAAAAAGAGATGAACTTGTAACAGTGTTCTCAAGCTTGTTTAGAAATGCAGTTCGACAATCTACTGGTGTTATTGACGATTTTAGAAAACTTGGTGCTAACATAGTATTCGGTTTGCGAGATGGTATTCTCTCTGAAAAAAATAGTGCAGTCGACGCAATCACTGGAGTGGTAAAGTCATTAGAAGTAGCAACTAGTGAAAGTCTCCGGGTTGATAGTCCTAGTAAGATATTTACAGACATTGGTAGGTGGATACCGGCAGGGCTTGGAATAGGTATAAAACGTAATAGTGAAGTGGCCTCTTTGGCCGGAATGGCAATGGCTATGGATGTAGAGGAAGCCGTACGTAATGGTTTGGATATTCACTCACTAGGAGATACATTCCCTGGAATCGGTAAGAATGTACCAGCTGGTCTTGCTTATGGTGTAGAACGTAATACAAAAATTGCTGTTGCCGCGAGTGGTGCAATGGCTCAGGATGTTCTGGATATTACCGACGAAACACTAGGTCAAAAGGCTTTCAGGCTTGGGACAAAATATGTAGGCGGAATCGGTGACGGAATCGAAGGCGGTAAAGGTGCTGCTTTGAAACTATGTGAAAAGCTTGGATTCGATCTCAGTGATGAAACTATTAATGGATTTCTCACCAACCTTACGAATGGCGAAAGCGAATTAACTAAGAAACTTGGTGGTATCCTGGAGACGTTAGGGCTTGATCCTAAAATCATAGAGAGCGTCGAGGAATCCTTCGGTTCTTTAGGTGGAAGTGCTGGTGATGAGTTTACAGATAATTATAGTTCCGCAGTTCAAGGTGTTGGGGGCGCTAGTGCCGCAGCAGCTAAGGACGCTTTCGAAATCTTCAAAGAAGGTATCAATAAACGTAAAGAATACAATGTCATGTTCATGGATGAAGAGATAAGACTATGGGAAGAATTCGCTAAAAAATATGCTGAGGGAACTCTAATCAGATTAAAGGCGGATAAGGAAATTGGACGTCTCAAGTATGAAAACTCCAAACGATGGATTGACGAAGAAAAATATTATAAACGACTCAGTTTACAAGACGAATTAGCAGCTTGGGAACGTGTTCAGGCTAGGTATAAAGAAGGCCATGAATATCGTATGCAGGCTGAAAGAGAAATCTTCAGACTCAAACAAGAGTTGCAAAACGCTGCACATCAGAACTCTATGAACTGGATAGAGACTGAGCGTAAGTATGGACGACTTAATCTAATGCGCGAATTAGCAGCATGGACAAGAGTGGCTAACAACGCCGAGTACAGCGCAGAACAACGTAAAAATGCTGAATATGAGATATTTCGAGTACAGAAAGAGATTTCTGAAAAGCGAAAGGCTCTCGAGGAAGATTACTATAATAAAACTAAAGAGATTAAAGATAAATTAGCTCAGGACATTGCGAGTCTTAATAAAGCTTATGCCGATGCTGTTGAATCGAGAGCCAAAACATTGTATGATTCGTATAGAATGTTTGATGCAGTGGAAGTTAAAGAACCTGTTGATGGCGAACAACTTCTAAGAAATCTCGAAGATCAAGTAAAAGCTTTTGATAATTGGCGCAAGCAAATAACTGAATTAGGACAAAGAGGTATCAAAGAAGGTTTGATGGACGAACTCGAAGCAATGGGTCCAAATTCAGCCGCCGAAATCGAAGCTCTCAACTCTTTAACCGATGAACAACTTACACAATACGTTGAATTATGGCAACAGAAGCATCAATCAGCTAGGAGTCAAGCAATTCTTGAACTTGAGGGAATGCGTAAAGATACGGACAAACAGATTAAACAACTTCAAAATAGAAGTGCGGATCAATTATCTGAGTTAAAAGATACATTCAATGCGAGAATGAAGGAAGTGTCCGAAGTAACTGTTAAATGGATCCAAATTATGAGGGGTCAAGTTGACCAAGAATTAAGAGCCATGAATATTGATATTCAAGGACAACTTAAACAGATGGTAAACGGAATCCAGAATATGGGTTCGGCAGTTGTTAATGCCGACAATGCCGCATATAAGGCCTCAAGGAAAAAGTTCGCAGAGGATTACAAAGAAGAGATAGCCGAAATGGCCAAACTTCACGATGTGGATCTAGGTGTAGCACAAGCCATGCTCGAAAATGAGATGCGGAAAAACGGTAAGGCCGCTATAGACGGCATGAAGGCTGGTATTAAGAGTGAATCTAATAGCTTAGTTAAGACAACTGTTAATACGGTAAAAACTGTTGTTACTTCAGTTAAGAATGTATTGGGCATTAAGTCTCCATCTAGGGTATTATTCGGACTTGGTAAACACTCCATTGGTGGATTCATCAATGGATTTGGTAGTATGATGACCGATGTTAAAGATGTTGGTTCGCAATTGGCGCAGGCAACTATTGAATCATTAACACCTCTAACCAGCATATCCTCGATATTGGATGACATGGATATAGACCCAACAATTACGCCTGTACTTGATTTGACAAACATTAAAAGGGATAGCAAGGAAATTGGAAGGTTATTCGGTGGGCAGAAGGTTAATCTATCAAGTGGTGCTAGAGAGAAGGCCAAATTGTTTAATCGACCTTTAGTTCCGGTTACTACATCTAAAGAAAATACTCCAGCGGTCGGGACAACTATATCTTACACACAAAATAATTATTCACCTAAGGCATTATCAAGGATTGAAATTTACAGACAAACAAGAAATCAAATATCTACTTTGAAAGGACTGGTGACGAGCAGTGATTAAATCAATAACCATAACAAATCATGTAAATGAGTCATATAAAATAACCCTGACTCGTCCCGACCTTTCGGGATTTTTAATTAGTAGAATCGATGGCCTAGGACCTCCCAAAGCTGAAATAGGCATGATTGACCTTGCGACGAATGATGGCGGAAGGTATAACTCAGCAAAAGTAACTCCTAGAAACATTACCATGGACATTATATTTCATGACAATGAAGCTGGTTTGTCAATCGAGGAACTGCGTCAAAAATCATATAAGTATTTTCCGATAAAGAAACAAATTAGATTCATGATTGAGACAGATGAAAGAGTTTGCGAGACATACGGTTATGTGGAGTCCAACGAACCAGTGATATTTGGGGGAAGGGCAGGGACATCGATTTCTATAATATGTCCAGACCCATATTTCTATTCAGTGAATAATCAAAATACTGTTTTCTCAGGGACTCAATCATTATTCGAATTTCCTTTCTCTAACGACTCATTAGACTTTAATTTAATTGACTTCGGCGAGATAATAAGCATACCAGAACAAACAGTATATTACTCTGGGGATGTAGATGTTGGTGTAATAATCTATATTCATGCCATTGGTCAAGCTGATGGTTTAACGATTCACAATATTACAACATCTGGAATTATTAAAATTGATACTGTAAAATTAATAGCATTGACCGGGTCGACAATTATAGCTGGTGACGACATAACCATATCGACAGTTAAGGGCGAGAAGTATGTAACCCTGTTGCGCGATGGAGAATATATAAATATACTCAACTGTCTAGATAAAGATGTCGATTGGTTACAACTTTCAAAAGGTGATAATTTATTATTATATACGGCCGAATTCGGTGCCTTAAATTTACAATTTCGTGTTGAGAATAGAGTAGCATATGAAGGAGTCTAATCATGGAATTTAGAATTTTAAATAAAGATTTGATAGATATCGATATATTAGATACCTACGAATCTATGATATGGACCGATAGATACTCGAGGTGTGGGGACTTTGAATTCTATATACCAGCCAACCGTAGAACATTAGATCTTCTCAGAGAAGACTATTATATTTGGCATAGGGATTCCGAACATGTGATGATTATCGAGGATAGAATGATTGACACCAACGTAGAAGAGGGAAATTTCATAACTGTGACAGGTCGCTCGCTTGAATCTATTCTTGATAGGAGAATTATTTGGCAACAAACGGTACTTACTGGAAACCTTCAAAATGGAATTCAAAAGCTATTAAATGAGAACATTATCTCCCCGACAGATCCGGATCGTAAGATAGACAATTTTATATTTGAGGCATCGACCGATCCTAAAGTCACATCGCTTACGGTAAACACCCAATTTACAGGTGATAATCTGTATGACGCAATCGTTTCCTTATGTGAAACGAATGGAATAGGTTTTAAGGTTATTTTGTCTGATGACAATAAGTTTGTGTTCAAATTATATGCTGGGCAGGATCGATCTTATGACCAGATACAGAATCCATACGTTGTATTCTCACCGGGGTTTGACAACTTACTCAATACCAACTATGTTGAATCTAAGAAGAACCTGAAAACTGTTACACTAGTAGCGGGTGAGGGAGAAGGTCTTGAACGCCGTACAACTACAGTAGGCGGAGGAACGGGATTGGACCGAAGGGAACTCTTCACAGATGCCCAAGATATTAGGTCCGAGACGAGTGAAGGGGATCTGACTGAAGCTGAATACCTTGCTCAGTTGGAAGAACGAGGTATTGAAAAGTTAAGTGAACATCAGATCAGTCAGGTTTTTGACGGTCAAACTGAAAACCTTATAATGTTTAAGTATGGCGTTGATTATTTTATGGGGGATATTATACAGTTAGAAAATGAATATGGTCTCATGTCCAAATCAAGGGTGACGGAATTGATTCGTTCACATAATTCTGAAGGGGTGAATATCTATCCAACATTTGTAAATATGAAAACAGTTTAGAGGAGGTTTGGGGTATGTTATTCATCGATTCAGTTAACCTTAGTAAAGCGGATTATGTGATAACAGATAAAGATAAAAACATAATAACAGAGGGCCTTCCTACTATAGATGGTCATCGCATATTTACATTATTTAGTGGGACGAATAAGGGTGTTTATCAGGTAACTTTTAAATACCATATAGGTCCTGAAATTTTAAAAGCTAAAATTTTCGTGGAGGTGGTTTAATGGCTTTAACATATGGATTTTATAACTCTATAAGTGGCGATCGAAGATATAATGCCAAACAGATGTCGACCCTATTTGATGGTATAATACGCGATGGTGTATTTGCCACTGTCGGTCAATCATTAATGGTATCGGCTGGATCAGACATGACCATAAATGTCGGTACCGGTAGGGCCTGGTTTAATGGTACGTGGACCAATAATGATGCGCCATTACCATTGGTAGTACCTTCGTCGGAGACCGTTTTAAATCGAATTGATGCGGTCGTATTAGAAGTTAATGAGACAAATGAGGTACGTGCTAATAGTATCAAGATACTCAAGGGTACCCCCGCAACTATTCCTACGAATCCGACACTAACAAATAGTGAATTGGTGCATCAATATCCACTGGCTTATATTTATGTTGGAGCTAATGTATCATCAATAATACAAGCGAATATCACCAACAAAATTGGCACAACAAGCACGCCATTTGTTACTGGTATATTACAAACTGTGACGGTTGAAATGCTAACAGCCCAATGGGAAAGTGAGTTTGACACATGGTTAGACCACATTAAAGATTTATTTGGCGATGATCCAGCTGGTAGTCTTCAAAATCAAATCGATGAACTGGGGGCTTATGCAATTGCGGATGGGACAAATTCCTACACCGCCACCATAAATGGATATACTTTAGCCGAAGGCAAAACTATCAGAATTAAATTCACAAATGCAAATACGGGCGCAAGCACATTAAATATCAATAGTTTCGGCGCGAAATCTATCCTTAAGGGTAATGGAAACAACTTGTCAAGTGGAAATATAAAAGCTGGACAAATATGTAATCTCGTATATACAGGTTCGGTTTTTCAATTATTGGGTGAAGGGGGTGAGTATGGAACAGCAACAGCCAGCGATGTGTTGAGTGGCAAAACAATTGGAACGGAAAACGGATTAGTTGACGGTACAATGCCAAATAGAGGTACAGTAACTAATACCATCACTACACAAGGTGGTAGTTATACAATCCCAAGTGGTTATCACAGTGGAAGTGGAGAAGTAACAGCAAGTTTCAGCAATTTAAGTGCAGGTAATGTGAAAAATGGGGTTAATGTTGGTGGTGTTGTCGGAACCTACGCCCCTCTAGCAGGCTATACATGGACACAAAGAACAAGTAGCTTCGATACCATTATTATAAGGGGTGTAGGCTATGGTCAAGGAATGTTTGTGGCTGTTGGAGAAAGTGGTAAGTTAGCAACTTCTACTGATGGCACTACATGGACCCAAAGGACAAGTAGCTTCGATACTATTAACATATATGGTGTATGCTATGGTCAAGGAATGTTTGTGGCTGTTGGAGATGGTGGTAAGTTAGCAACTTCCACTAATGGCACTACATGGACCCAAAGGACAAGTAGCTTCGGTACCATTATTATAAGGGGTGTATGCTATGGTCAAGGAATGTTTGTGGCTGTTGGAGATAGTGGTAAGTTAGCAACTTCCACTAATGGCACTACATGGACCCAAAGGACAAGTAGCTTCGATACTACTAACATATATGGTGTATGCTATGGTCAAGGAATGTTTGTGGCTGTTGGTTCAGGTGGTAAGTTAGCAACTTCCACTAATGGCACTACATGGACCCAAAGGACAAGTAGCTTCGATACTACTAACATATATGGTGTATGCTATGGTCAAGGAATGTTTGTGGCTGTTGGAGAAAGTGGTAAGTTAGCAACTTCCACTAATGGCACTACATGGACCCAAAGGACAAGTAGCTTCGGTACCTCTTCGATAAGGGGTGTAGGCTATGGTCAAGGAATGTTTGTGGCTGTTGGAGCAAGTGGTAAGTTAGCAACATCCACTAATGGCACTACATGGACCCAAAGAACTAGCGGCTTCGATACCTCTCATATATATGGTGTATGTTATGGTCAAGGAATGTTTGTGGCTGTTGGAGATAGTGGTAAGTTAGCGACATCAGCAAACATACATTAGGCTAGAAAGATATGTGGGGATTTATTATTAGATAGTGATATAATATTGCCTATAGATGATAACGAAAACATAGTGAAGCGTTGGAAGACATTCTGCTTACGTATGTCAATTTGACAGAAGATGATAAACAAGAAATAAGGGACCATTTTAACAACTAATAAGGAGGTAAGAAATGGAGAATAAGCTGAATGATGTAAGAGTTGACGCATTAGTTAAGGACATTGATGTTGACACCTTTGGATTCCTTAACTTAAGCGGAAGAAAAGCTATGTACTCCCGTGGTATTTACGGTCAAGGAGTTGTAGTTGCTGTCATAGACAGTGGCGTTAGTCCTCACCCTGAGTTTGAAGACAGGCTGCTTGAAGGCAAAAACTGTATCAGAAATTATGGTAATACGTCGTGGCATGATGACAATAAACATGGCACCCATGTAGCAGGAACAATTGCAGGTAAAACTTGCGGAATTGCCCCTAAAGCGGAAATACTACCGGTAAAAGTATTAAACGCAATGGGCAGAGGAAATTGGACTGACATAATTGCAGGAATTGACTATGCAAGAACGTGGCGACAAAACGGAAAAAGGGTTAAAATTATTTCAATGTCATTAGGCGGCAGCGCCAGTCAAACAAAGCCATCTGAAAGAACTGCGTTAGAGGCAGCAATAAAAAAATGTGTTGATGAAGATATATTAGTTGTTTGCTCAATGGGAAATACCCGTAAAGACGAGGTGAGATATCCAGCAAGCTTTGACGATGTAGTAGCAGTAGGTGCAGTTGATTGGAATAAACAAATAGCACAATTTAGTACTTATGGCAATCACGTTGACGTATGTCAAATAGGTACTGGTGTTATTTCAGCTTACTTTGACCCCTCGCAGGGTTATGACTATATTGAACTATCTGGAACTTCAATGTCGACACCAATCGTATCAGGTATTGCGGCTTTGTTGGCATGCGACTATCAGATGAAATTCGGGACTGAGATATCTGAAAGGAAGTTATACGAAGCCCTCAAAATGAATACAAAAGACTTAGGTATCAAGGGTGTCGATAAGTATTATGGTGCTGGTTTCTGCACTTTACAACCTCTCAACATGAAAATCCAGACAGAAAACGGCAGCGACATTGTTATATTTAACGGAGAGCCTGTTAAACTGGATGTTCCCGTACAGTTAATCAATGATAGGACAATGTTCCCAATGCGAGAGTTTGCCGAGCGAACAGGTGCTAAGGTTAGCTGGCAAGCACCAAATGCACAACATAAAACTCGTGCTGAGTTTGAATGGTAATCGCAATTAAAACATCGTATATAATGAAAGGTAAAAGAACTTTATTGAGGGACTTCACGTAGTCGTTAAATCGAACGGAAAATGCCATAACTGAAGAGTGGAGTATATAAAGGGACAAGGGTGAACTGAGCAGCCCATTTATCTTTTCTTTTATGAAGTAATATGCGGTGGACTAAACGTTTATGTAATAACAGACGCTTTTGCTGCACAACAATAGACAACACAACCAATAAGTGGATGGTGGTTTAAAGAAATAAAAATAAAAATAAAAGGAGAATAAAATTAAATTAAAAATACAATCATCATAAGGTGGTGTTAACATGAAGATTGATGGGAAAAATATGAGCATGATTCGTGGCGATAGTGAAAGTATTACCGTTTCATGTTCTGATACAAATGGGAACTTAATTCCTTTAGTTGATGGAGATAAAATATATTTTACAGTTAAAGAAGATGAATATAGAACTGAAAAAGTATTCCAAAAAATAGTAACTGAATTTACTGATGGTAAAGCAATAATAAATATTTTACCCACCGATACTAAAGAATTAAGGTTTAAAACTTACAAGTATGATGTTCAATTAAACCGTGGGGATGGATATGTAAAAACGATTATTCCAGTTAGTAATTTTGCGATATTATCTGAGGTGACTTATGACTAATATAAACACAACGTTTAATGATGTTGAAATAATTGGTGAAATAACAAATACAGATATAAATATAACAGTCGAACAAATGGCATCTATTTATGCGGATAAACACTATATTCATAATCAAATTAAATCATCTGATGTGTGGACTATTCAACATAATCTAGACAAATATCCATCTGTAATAATTGTAGATAGTTCAAATAGTGTTGTCATAGGGGATATTACTTTTATAGATAAAAACTCAATAATTGTATCATTTGTGGCTGAATTTAGTGGAAAAGCATATTTAAATTAATAGGAAGGTGAATAATAATGCCAAAATTTTTAGTTAATATAGATTTAAATCAAAATGAAATACAAAATGTCAGTTTGCAAAAATTAACTATTGCTCCTTCAAATCCAACTAAAGGGCAAGTGTATTACAACACTGTAGATAATAGGTCGTATTATTGGAATGGTTCACAGTGGATGGGCATGGATTCTGTTGGCGCTTCTATGACAGGCGACAACATAATTGCTGCAATTAACGGAACAACCAGCTCCATTAATGGCGAAAGAGTTAATTTCGGGGGCGGTATAGCTGCTGCTACTGAAAAGACTACTCCTGTTGATGCAGATACTACTGTAATCTCTGATAGTGCTGCAAGTGGTGCTACGAAGAAGCTTTCGTGGGAAAATATAAAGGCAACGCTTAAAACGTACTTTGACACTCTTTATAACAATTATACTCATCCAAATCATTCGGGTGATGTTACGTCTGTCGCCGATGGAGCGACAACTATTGCTAACAGTGCTGTTACAAATGCCAAAATGGCTAACATGCCTGCCAACACAATCAAGGGAAATAACACAGGAAGTCCTGCCGCTCCGCTTGATTTGACGGCCACTCAGGTTAGGACTTTGTTAAACGTTGCAGATGGTGCAAATGCTTATGTGCATCCAAACCATACTGGGGATGTTACATCTACTGGTGACGGTGCTACTGTTATTGCAAATAAGGCTGTAACTCTTGCCAAGATGGCCGATATTGCTACTAATAGTATTCTGGGCAGAAAGACTGCGGCATCTGGCGCACCAGAGGTTTTATCAAAGGCTGATGTTCTTGCATTGTTGAATGTTCAAGATGGTGCGCAAGTAAACACTGTTGCAAGTGTTGCTGGCAAGACAGGGGCTGTTACCCTTGCAAAGGGCGATGTTGGGCTCGGCAATGTTACCAACGACGCTCAGGTTAAGAAGAGTGCTACGTCTGTTGATGGTAACATTCCTGTCTGGAGTGGTACCAGTGGCGATGCTCTTGGGGCTGGTTACGGCGTAGAAACAACGCTGGCTGGCGGTAATGATAAGATTCCTCGTGCAGATGCCGTAAAGAACTACATTGATGGCTTACTCGCCGCCAGTGATGCTATGGTGTTCAAGGGAACGCTTGGCACTGGCGGTACAATAACCGCATTGCCCACAACCTATAGTGCTGGCTGGTCGTATAAAATTATTACTGCTGGCACATACGCTGGTGCTGTCTGCGAGGTAGGCGATTTAATTATTGCCACTGTTGATAGAGCAGGCAGCGGTAATCTAAATTCGGACTGGGTTGTTGTCCAGACAAATATTGATGGGGCTGTTACTGGTCCTGCTTCGGCAACGGATGGTAATTTCCCTCTGTTTGATGGAACTACTGGCAAGCTTATAAAGAATAGTGCTTATGGTCCGTCTTCGTTCTCGGCTGCAAACCATAATCATGATGCAACGTACACGAAGAAATATACAACTACTTTGGGTGGAGCTACTTCACAGGTTGTTACTCATAACCTCAATACTCGTGATGTTTCTGTAACGATAAGAGAAACCAACTCCCCGTATGCAGTTGTTCTTACAGATATTGAGCTCACTACAGTGAATACATTAACTGTTTCCTTTGCGGTGGCTCCTGCTGCAGATGCTTATACTATTACTGTTATTGGATAAGGAGGGCGCTATGAAGATTTTATCAAAGTTGGAGGCGCCTGTTGCCACACAAACTGATGATGGTCTTATGGATAGTGAAGACAAGGAGAAACTGGATGGTGTGCAGGAAGGCGCTGTGGCAATAACTATCGGTACGCAACAACCGTTGGTGGGACTGTGGTTTGAGGAATATATTTAGGAGGGATTACAATGGCAAATAGAAAGATTAAGATGCATCCACCGGGCAGCTTGGATGTTTTATACCCGCAGACTACTGCAGGCGCTGTTATTGAGGAAACAGACAAGAAGTTTATGACTGACGCAGAGAAGTCAAAGTTAGCGGCTATAAAAGAAATAACTACAGCCCGTTTTGTAGTCGGAACATCAACCGCTGGTTGGACTGCTGCTGACTGTGATTATCTTTGCGACGGTACAGCAGACCAAACGGAAATAAACGCTGCAATAACCGCTTTACCTGCAACTGGTGGCGAGATTGTAATACTTGATGGCACTTACAATATTACCGCAAAGATAAATGTCACTAAAAATAATGTAAGCATCCGAGGAAATGGCAATGCCACTATACTAAAGAGGATGTATGATTCTAGCACTGGAGAAGGAGTAATAACGCTAACGAGTAGAAGTGGTTGTAAGATTGCTAATTTGCAAGTAGATGGAAACAAGACAAGTTATACCAACAGCAATAA
>Ga0255344_1001850_pt1 | contig 27099 bp, 28 predicted proteins | sample wastewater_treat_5_FD_192414 | JGI IMG/M metagenome (GOLD analysis project Ga0255344, IMG submission 192414) | Wastewater microbial communities from Lulu Island WWTP, Vancouver, Canada - plant18 | ecosystem: Engineered > WWTP > Wastewater > Unclassified | place: Canada: Vancouver, British... | reverse complement strand
GGTTACTTGAATTCGTATTTTGAACATTCCCCTGAGTTTAATCAAAAAAATATTCTAAATTTGTAAGTTAAATTTGAATTCAGCTCGAATGAAGCCCTAAGATAAAATAGATTTTAGGAGAGGGGTATATTGATATACTTGCGCCCATCTTCATATCAAATCGCAACCCTTATATATGTCACGTGCTACCATGATACATGTTAGCATGATTAGGTGATCATACTTGAGCGAGATTGGCAAGAGAGTGAGAATTGAGAGGATAATGGATCGAGACAGCAGGAACACAGTCATCATTCCCCTGGACCACGGCATATCAGTAGGTCCTATCCAAGGATTGGCTGACCTTCCAGAGATGGTGAACAAGGTGGCCCGGGGCGGGGCCAATGCTGTGCTGCAGCAGAAGGGAATGGTCAGACACGGCCACCGCGGCTACGGCCAGGATGTGGGCCTGATTGTGCACATGAGCGCCTCCACCTCACTGGGCCCAGACCCGAACAACAAGGTCCAGGTCTGCCTGGTGGAAGAGTGCCTCAAGATGGGCGCTGATGCGGTCTCCGTTCATATCAATATCGGCTCTGAGACCGAGTCCGATCAGCTCAGCATCCTGGGATGTGTGAGCGAGCGCTGCGACTTCTGGGGCATGCCCCTCGTCGCCATGATGTACCCCAGGGGCAAGAACATCGCCAATCCTAATGATGTGGAGGTGGTGGCCCACGCCGCCCGAGCGGGAGCTGAACTGGGAGCAGATATCATCAAGACCAACTATACCGGAGACCCGGAGAGCTTCGCCCGCGTGGTCAAGGGCTGCCCGGTGCCGGTGGTCATCGCAGGAGGTCCCAAGACCGAGACGGACATGGAGTTCCTGCAGATGATCGATGGAGCGATGCAGGCCGGCGCCCGCGGCGTGGCCATAGGCAGAAACGTCTTCCAGCACAAAGATCCTGTGCAGATGACCCAGGCCATAGCAGCCATAGTGAATCAGGGCAAAAGCGCCGAGGAGGCGATTAAGATCCTAAAATGAGCCTTCAGCCTCCTCATACCTCTTATTTTTGACAGAATCAAGATCAATTCCATTCACACTACAGAGTTCTCCAGAACCCCTATCCCCTCGATCTCCACCTCCACCCGGTCGCCCTTATGCAACTGGCCCACACCGGGCGGGGTTCCTGTGGCGATCACATCCCCTGGCATCAGGGTCATAATGCCGCTTATGAACTCGATAAGCCTCGGAACGGAGAATATCAGGTCCGAGGTATTGGACTGCTGCACCCTCCTGCCGTTCACCCTTGTCTGGATAGCAGCACTGGCGGGATCGATCGATGCAATCCAGGGGCCGAAGGGGGCAAAGGTATCAAAGCTCTTCGCCCGGGTCCACTGAGTATCCCTTCTCTGCAGATCGCGAGCAGTAACATCATTGAAGCAGGTGTATCCCAGAATGTAGCCCTCCGCCTCATCCGCCGGGATATCCCTGCCTCTCTTTCCTATCACCACCGCCAGCTCCCCTTCATAGTCCACCTGCTGGCTGGAGGAGGGATGGACTATCTCCCCTCCCGGGCTCAGAGCAGCAGTGGGAGGCTTGAGAAAGATGACCGGCTCTTCGGGCAGTTTCATATCCAGTTCCCGTGCATGCTCCACATAGTTCAGGCCCACACAGATGATCTTTGTCGGCTGGCAGGGCACGAGCAAATCCACTTCCTCCAGAGGGATTATGTCTCCTCCCGATACTATTCCGTGTTCAATGCTATATGAGCCACCCCGAACAGTGCCATCCTTCACGAATCTGACAATCATCCTATCTCATCCTCTCTTGCCCCTCTCATCCTCTTACACCCTCCCATCCTCTTACACCCTCTCCCATCCTCTCCCATCCCCTTTCTTCGTCCCCACCATCAGTCATCCTCTGCAAGGGCCTTTGCCTCCTGTCGGCCCTCGCCGATACCGGCCAAACTCGCTCTCCAGGAGCCGATCGGCCCTGATCACCGGCCCTTCAACGCAGACTCTGATCCCCTCTGGGTCCAGACAGCAGGATCCGCATATCCCAGCAGCACACTTGAAGTAGCGGTTGATGCAGGCCTGAATCTTCTCCGCCTGTTCCCTGATCTTCGAGATCACATCCCACATCATCATCTCCGGACCGCAAAGATAGATCTGATCATACTCATCAATATCCAAAGCCTCAAGGCCCGCCGACACCCGACCACAGATCCCGCTTGAGCCATCATCAGTGGTGACGACCGTCCGGCCCAGCCTCTGGAACCTCTCCAGAAATATCATATCGCTACAGCAGCGATAGCCGAGCAGCGAGGTGACCTCTCTTCCCGCATCAGCAGCCTGCTCGCCCAGGAAGGCCAGAGGTGCAACCCCCACCCCGCCGCCGATGATCAGAATCCTCTCTCCCAGGATGGTAAAACCCCTGCCAAGGGGGCCACGCAGCCCGATACTCTCCCCTTTGCCCAGGCTGGTGAGGGCCTCGGAGGCCTCTCCCACCGACTGCACAGTGATGCTATCCGGTCCGGAGAAGCTCATAGGCACCTCATCCAGCCCCCGGATCCAGAGCATGGCATACTGTCCCGGATAGGGATCAAGGTCTCTGTCCAGCCACAGGGTTTTGATCTGAGGGGCCTCGGACACAACATCCAGAATAGTGACATCTATAGGCCTCATGTGCGCCTCCCGGCCATGCCGCATAGCTCCTCCAATGTGATCGACTTTCTCTGCAGATAGGCCGAAAGGCCGGATATGATCTCCTCGAATATGCCATAGCCCTGCAGGAGGGCAGTTCCCACCTGAATCGAGGTGGCTCCGGCCATGATCATCTCCACAGCATCCTCCCAGGAGGATATTCCGCCCACTCCTATCACCGGGACCTCCAGCCGGGAGGCAAGATCGTATACTGCACGCACGGCCACCGGCTTGATCGCCCGCCCGGACAGGCCCCCAAAGCGGTTGCCCAAAATGGGGTAGCCGGTCTCGATGTCTATGGCCATGGCCTTGAGGGTGTTTATCGCCACTACGGCATCTGCTCCTCCCCTCTGAGCAGCCAGCCCCAGCTCCAGGATGTCAGCAGTGTTGGGGGTCAGCTTCACCCAGACCGGGACGTTTGAGGCCGCTTTCACCGCCCCGGTGACAGACTCCACCAGATCGGGATAGCGCCCCAGCTCGCTGCCATACTTCTCGGCATGGGGGCAGGATAAATTGAGCTCGAAGGCATCGGCATCCAGGCTGCGGGAGATCTGGGCGAACTCCTCTGCACTGGAGCCGAAGATGCTGGCGATGACCGGCGCCCCACCCCTTCTGGCAGCATCGATCTCCTCCTGGAAATCCCGGTAAGAGGGATTGGGAAGGCCCATGGCATTGATAAGACCGCAATCCACATGGACGATGCAGGGGCCGGGATGGCCCGCTCTTGGCACAGAGCCGATGGACTTGGTGACGACCCCTCCTGCGCCCGCTCGGGATGCGCGGCAGAGGGATGCGCCAGTGGTGCCCAGGATGCCTGCAGCCAGAAGGACAGGATTTTTCAGATCCAGGCCGCCGACATGGACGGAGAGTGATGGCATGGGGGGAGATGAGCAGAAAAAGGATAAAAGCATTGGGATGGCTGAATTGGATTCAGGCCGATAGGATTGTCCATCACTCTTCATACATTGAGACCTGTCATCCGCTTAAGGTTGGATCAAATTGGACTGGCATGAGGGACGATAAAAGTGAAATGATCAAAGGGGAATGATCAAAGGGAGATGATCAAAGGGAGATGGTCAAAGGGAGATGGTCAAAGGGAGATGGTCAAAGGGAGATGGTCAAAGGGAGATGGTCAAAGGGAGATGGTCAAAGGGAGATGGTCAAAGGGAGATGGTCAAAGGGAGATGGTCAAAGGGAGATGATGCAGATGGTATCTTCCGGTGGCAGTCACATCGCCTCTGCACCCAATGCCTGCGCCTTCGCCGGAACCTCCTCCACCGGGCAGGCGGCGATCTTCTCTGCCAGCTTCGCCAGGACCTCTTTTCTCATCCCGCCCACGAACTTGATGGAGCCAACGACGAGATGGCCTCCCCCTGAGACCCCTCCATTGGGGATCTCCTCCATCAATTCCCGGACCATCTGGGGGATGTTCATCCTCACCCCCCGGCTGCGCAGCACTGCGAAATCCGGGCCGTAACCTATGGTGACCACCGGTTTTCCATCATACTTCTGGCATAGTCGGTCGTGCACCTCGCCTGAGGTCTTGCCCGGCGGGGGGAAGGTGAACTTATGGGCGAAGTTCTCCACATCCAGGACATTCATGATGATGCCATTGGGAAGCTTGGTGCTCTTGACATTGCCCATGCTCGCCCGGAGCTGCTCGTCTATGGCAGAATTGGCCTGCTCGCATAAAAGCTCCACGATTTTTTGATGGCGGTCGAGCCGGCCAAGGCATAGGATGTCGTTTATCATTCCCCGGCCGTCATTGAAGCGCTGCCAGAAGGCCTCAAAGTCCAGGGCAAGGGCGATCTTCTTCAGATCATCTCTGGAGAAGCGCTCCTCCACCAGGCGGATGTACTCCTCTGCCTCCGGGGCCTCGCTGCGATCGCCCACGGCAGATACAGCAGGGAAATGGAGGATCTTGTTCTCAATCCCGGGTTGGATCATGCGGGCGATCTCTGTGGCCAGCATGCCAGTGGTCAGGCCGAAGTCCCCACCAGCATGGGCGGGATTGACATGGGCCACCAGGAACTGGTCCACTATCTTGTGAGGGTGGTGATGGTCGACCACCAGCATCTCCAGGCCGTAGACCTGGGCCAGACGCATAGCGGGAACATCCTCTTCAGTCGAGCCGTTGTCCATCAGAACGATAAGAGGCATCTTCTGGCCGTGCCGGTTCTGATCCTCCAGAGCGAATGTCAGGTCCTTGGTCACATCCTCCAGCTCATAGAAGGGGGCTTTGCTGGGGGCGCGGCGGTAGTTATGGTACTCGGCATCCGGGCCGCCCACCTCGGCGATCAGAGGGAGGATGGCCATCTCAATGGCCACTGCAGCGGAGATGCCATCGGCATCAGCATGATGGCGGACGACTATTGGCTGGGACTTGAGTATGGCACGGCGGATCTCTTTGGCCACCGCCCTCATCGCCGGACGCAATCTCTCCATGATCTCGCTTTCTACCAGAAACTCCGTCTGCGCCGGCTCGGCCCGAAGATCGATGGCCTTCTCGATCTGCTCTTTCACCTGGGAGGCCTCCCCTCCCCAGAGGCGTTTCATGGATTTTATCTCCACCTGGACCTGGTTGTTGCGCAGTGTGGCCTCGCCGATCACCCGGACCATCATGTCGCTATCGATATCTGAGTAAGCCCGCACCCCGGCCCGCTCGAAGGCGGCGCAGAAGACCAGGCCGCTGTCATCGGCCAGGGTGAATATGGTCGGGCCGCCGGTCTGTTTGACCTGGATCACCTCTCCTTTGATCATGATCGTCTTGCCCACCAGGCGGTGAAGGTCTGCTGCCTTGGAGAGAGGAAGCTCCTTTTCCACCTCCACAGTGTTGTACTCCTTCAGCTCCACCGGCTCCAGCTCGATGTTGCCATTGGGAAGGATGTTTCTCACTATCACCAGGATGCTGTCGCCGGCCTCAGGGCGGCTCTTGAGGTACTTATTGTGGGCAAGGCCGCGCACGGAATCGGACAGATCGACAAAGGCCCCGAAGTTCGCCAGGCCGGAGACCTTGCCCTGATAGATATCTCCCACGGAGATGTCTCTGATATCGCAGGCCGGATCAAGGATGTGAACCAGCGGTTTTTTGGCGCAGCGCTCACAGAGCTCTTTCTTGCTCTCCAGCTTTGTCCCGCAGACCACGCAGAGATATTCCCGGCCCAGGCCGTGGCATTCGGGGCAGCTCTCGGTGAGGGGGATCTTGCCGCTGCCATGACAGACGCTGCATGTTGCCGAGCCGCTCTCAATCAGAGATTTCATGTCATTGTCCGAAGCCTCTCCCAGGGAGATGGACTCGGTCGTTCCCTTGCCATTGCAGTTGGGACAGGGCTTCTCCCCAATCTTGAGCACTCCACGGCCCTGACATCTCTCACACTGATTCATTGCCCCTGAGATGGTCATAGAGGAATTTATAGCTTCGGGAAGGCTCTAAATAAGAGGGGCCATATTCTTGCCGCCCGTGCGAGCAGTGGTTTTACGCCTGGGGCATCGGCCTGAGAGGGACAAGAGGGTCACCACCCATGTGGGCCTGGTCGCCCGCGCCTTTGGGGCGGAGGAGATGCTTCTTTGCGGTCGCGACGCCCATGTGGAGGAGAGCCTGGATGATGTGGCCATGCGGTGGGGAGGAGACTTCCGCCTCACAGTGGATGCCTCATGGAAGGGGGAGATGGTACGCTGGAAGGAGAGGGGGGGAGGAGTGGTTCATCTCACCATGTACGGCTCGAATCTGCCCGATGTGATCGATGAGATCAGAAGGAGCAAGGAGATCATGGTGGTGGTGGGGGCGGAGAAGGTTCCAGCAGAGGTGTATGAGCTGGCGGACTGGAATGTGGCGGTGGGAAATCAGCCCCATTCTGAGGTGGCGGCGCTGGCGGTATTCCTGGATAGGCTCTTTCAGGGGGAGGAGCTGGTGCGGGAGTTCGAGGGGGGCCTGAAGATCGTGCCCTCCCCGCGGGGAAAAGAGGTCCTGTATCCGGAGAACGGCCTCGATGAGGAGGAAGGGGGCAGGGATAAGGAGGAAGGCGGGGATAAGGAGAAGGGTGAGGAGGAGGATGGGGACGGAGGCGGAGCGCTCCCGGGCGCAGAGGCCGGCCTCCTCTTATGGAGATAACAATGCAGTAGTCTGAGAGCGATGAGGCTTCTGATAATTGGGATCAACATCCGGCATATCGCCTGTTCCGCCTGGCGGGCGGGGCATGAGGTCTATGCTGTCGATGGCTACTGCGACCTGGACCTGGAGAGCTGCGCCTGTGATATGGCGCCCTTGTCCAGGGATGGAATGGAGGGGCCAAAGGGAGAAGGTGATCCGGTCTCTGAGCATATCGAGAGGGTTCGCCCTGATGCTATCATCCTCGGGCCGGGGCTGGAGGAGGTCAGGGTCAGAGGGGTGCCGCTCTTCAACAATTCGCCCGATAAGGTGCGCAGGATCTCAGACAAGCTCTGGCAGGCCCGCTGGCTGGAGAGGAATGGCTTTCCCTTCATCAGGACAGAGGCCTCTGCAGAGGGGCTGGACTTTCCGGTAATGATCAAGCCCCGGCGGGGGGCGGGCGGTGTGGGCTGCAGAGTGGCCAGGACTCGCAGCGAGCTTGACTGGGGGGAGGGGCTGATCTATCAGGAGGTCGTTGCCGGCCGGCCGGCGAGCGTCTCGGTCATCAGCGACGGAAAGGAGGCGCGGGCGCTGGCGGCGAATGAGCAGCTCATCGGCGAGAGCTGGACGGGAGCCGCGGGCTTTCGGTACTGCGGGAACATCACCCCCCTGGAGCCTCTCCCTGAGAGCGATATAGCAGGCATGGCGGAGGGCATCGTCTCCCGGCTGGGGCTGGTGGGCAGCAACGGGGTGGATTTCCTGCTCACTGAGGAGGGAGCGGTGGTGGTGGAGGTCAACTGCCGCTTTCAGGGGAGCCTGGATTCTGTGCAGTGCGCCACAGGGGTCAATCTCTTCCAGGCTCATCTGAATTCCTTCCGGGGAGTGCTGCCCGAAAGGCCCGCCATCATCTGCTCTGCTGGAAGGGCGATCCTCTACGCCTCCCGCCCTCTGAAGATCAGAAGGAGGCTGCTCTTTCCCTGGACGGCAGATGTCCCCCGCCCGGGATCGAGAGCGGAAAGGGGCGATCCCTTCATCTCCGTCCTGGCCAGGGGAAGTAATAGGGAGGAGGTTGTCGGCAGATTGAGAGAGAGGAGTGATTTGGTCAGGAAGGCCTTTCACTGAAATATGCGGGCGCACTTTGTGGTGGGATCGGAATGCTTGGCCCTCACCATAAGGAGACAGGGCGAAAAGATAAGTTAGAGGCAGATCAGATCTCATCCTCTATTCATAATCTGGACGGGCGCTGGCCCATCAGATTGAAGATATCAAAGGGAAGTATACTTGCAATTCTGGAGAGCGGATGCCCTTGGACCCAACCACCGGTGAGAATGCGGCCCCCGGATCAGAGAGCATCATCATTCAGGCAGAGAATGTGATGCTCCAGGCGGCCCAGCAGGCAAAGAATGAAGAGCGCGACCCATCCAGTATGCTCCGGGTGCTGGCCCTCCTGGCCTCTCCCGTCCTTGACCCAAAAGATCCTGCCCAGCCTCCTATTCCACTGGATCTGCACCAGGAGTGGCATGTCCTGGCTCATGAGGTGCGGCAGAGCAATGCTCCCATCCTGCTGGCCCGGCTGCAGCCTCCTACATTGCAGGCGCTGCGATCTGCTCTCTCCCCCAGGGCGGGGATGCAGGAGCTCTTTCCCCATATCCTCCACTTCAGCGGCCATGCCTGGGGGGAGGGGCTTCTTTTGGAGGATGATCTCGGCCAGGTCCATCCCGCCAGCACCGGGGAGATACTGGATGCTCTGAATGGCCTTCCCCAGCCCCTGGACCTGGTGGTGCTCAACGGCTGTGAGAGCGCCGCCGATGCCCGCTCAGTGGCACAGGCCCTGCTGGATGGCGGACGGGCCAGGGCGGTGGTGGGCCACGAGCGCCCTGTTCTCGACTCTGAGGCGGTGGCCTTCGCCGGCCGGCTGTATGCAGAGCTTACCGGCGGCTTTCCTCTGAAGGATGCAGTTGATCAAGCCCGCAGAAAGGTGACCACTCACGAGGTTATGCTGCTGGGGGATGACAGGCTGCGCTTTGAGATGCCGAACAGAGGAGAGCCGGTGATTGACCGCCGGCGAGCGGCCGGGAGCCTCCCCGCCCAGATCGGTCCCTTTCTGGGCAGGGGGAGTGACCTGGTGCAGATCTCAAAGATCCTGAGCCATCCCCCGGCGGTCGTTGTTCTCTTTGGCCCGCCGGGCATCGGCAAGACCAGCCTGATCCTGCAGGCTGCTCTTCGCAACCAATGGCGCTTTCCCGGCGGGGTGGCATATGCCTGCGGCCCCAGGTCCGGAAGCGGCACTGCGGCCGAAATGCTCAGGGATCTGGCAGGCGGTCTGGGGCTTGCTCCTCCCGCAGGCAGGGAGGAGGAGGTGCTGCGGCTGCACACTGCCAGCCATCCCACCCTCATGCTATTGGACAACCTGGAATCCCTCCCCCAGGAGGAGATGGAGCAGTTGAGCGATTCTCTGCGCCATCTGGGAGGGGAGAGCGCAGCCCTGCTCGCTCTGCGGCCATCCAGCCGGATTCTGGAGGATCTGCCCCTGGCCAAGACCATATCTCTGCATCATGGGCTGGCCGGGGCAGAGGCAGAGAGATATGCCCTCTATCTTGCCAGGCAGAAGGGCATTCCCCTGAACGGGGCCGACGCCCGGCTAATCGCCTGCTCTGTGGACGGCCATCCTCTGCTGATAGAGAAGATTGTGGCCCAGGCGAGGCGGGGAGACCTGGTGGATCTGCTGGAGGACGTGAAAAAGCGCCAGGGCGATTTTGCCGCCCAGATCGGCAGAGTCTATAAGTGGTGCCAGGATCGCCTCGATGGTGCGGGAAGAGATGCCTGGGCCTCTCTGCCCCTATTTCCTGCCGGCGCTGCTCCGGAGACTCTTTTAAAGGCGGCAGCCGGCAAGGGCGGCCCTCGGGCCCTGAGGGATGCGGCCCTGGCGGACTTCGACCCCGAGGGGCAGGCCTGGCGGTGGCATGCCACTGTGGCCGAATACGCCAGCAGCCACTGCCCCATCCCTCCCGAGGAGAGGCAGAAGCGGCTGCTGGCGCTCGCCCCTGCCTGGACATTGTGGCTGGAGCGGCTTTCCGGTGGGGAGAAGAGCATATCGAGGATTGAGGATCAGCATCTCAACCTGGATTTGATGGTCCAGGCATCTGCCGGCGGCTGCCAAGAGTGCCGGCCATTTCTGGAGGCACTGGAAGAGAAGCTGCCCCCGCCGGATCGCACCCTGATCCTGAGGGAGCTGATATCCAGGCTCCGCCAGGCCAGACTGGAGGGGCTGGAGCCTGGGGAAGAGAAGGGGAGGGCCAGACGGCTGAATGATCTTGGAATTGCTCTCTCCGCCCTGGGCCGGCGGGAGGAGGCGCTGGTTCCCGCCCAGGAGGCCGTTGATATCCTTCGCCAGCTCGCTCAGTCCAACCCCGCCGCCTTACTGCCCGACCTGGCCATGAGCCTCAACAACCTTGGCGCATCCCTCTCCACGCTAGGCCGGCGGGAGGAGGCGCTCGCTTCCGCCCAGGAGGCCGTTGAAATCCGTCGCCAGCTCGCTCAGTCCAACCCCGCCGCCTTCCTGCCCGACCTGGCCATGAGCCTCAACAGCCTTGGCGTATTCCTCTCCGCGCTGGGCCGGCGGGAGGAGGCGCTCGCTCCCGCCCAGGAGGCCACTGAAATCCTTCGCAAGCTCGCCCGTTCCAACCCCGCCGCCTTCCTGCCCGACCTGGCCACGAGCCTCAACAACCTTGGCGCACCCCTCTCCGATCTGGGCCGGCGGGAGGAGGCGCTCGCTTCCACCCAGGAGGCCACTGAAATCCTTCGCAAGCTCGCCCGTTCCAACCCCTCCGCCTTCCTGCCCGACCTGGCCACGAGCCTCAACAACCTTGGCGCATCCCTCTCTGATCTGGGCCGGCGGGAGGAGGCGCTCGCTTCCGCCCAGGAGGCCGTTGATATCCGTCGCCAGCTCGCCCGTTCCAACCCCTTCGCCTTCCTGCCCGACCTGGCAACAAGCCTCAACAACCTTGGCGTATTCCTCTCCGATCTGGGCCGGCGGGAGGAGGCGCTCGCTTCCGCCCAGGAGGCCACTGAAATATATCGCAAGCTCGCCCAGTCCAGCCCTGCTGCCTTCCTGCCCGACCTGGCAACAAGCCTCAACAACCTTGGCAACTGTCTTTCCGCGCTGGGCCGGCGGGAGGAGGCGCTCGCTTCCGCCCAGGAGGCCACTGAAATCCTTCGCAAGCTCGCCCAGTCCAGCCCTGCTGCCTTCCTGCCCGACCTGGCAACAAGCCTCAACAACCTTGGCAACCGCTTCTCCGCGCTGGGCCGGCGGGAGGAGGCGCTGGTTCCCGCCCAGGAGGCCGTTGATATCCGTCGCCAGCTCGCTCAGTCCAACCCCGCCGCCTTCCTGCCCGACCTGGCCATGAGCCTCAACAACCTTGGCAACCGCTTCTCCGCGCTGGGCCGGCGGGAGGAGGCGTTTGCTTCCGCCCAGGAGGCCGTTGATATCCGTCGCCAGCTCTCCCGTTCCAACCCCGCCGCCTTCCTGTCCGACCTGGCCATGAGCCTCAACAACCTTGGCAACCGCTTCTCCGCGCTGGGCCGGCGGGAGGAGGCGCTCGCTTTCGCCCAGGAGGCCGTTGATATCTATCGCCAGCTCGCCCAGTCCAACCCCGCCGCCTTCCTGCCCGGCCTGGCCACAAGCCTCAACAACCTTGGCTTATTCCTCTCCGATCTGGACCAGCGGGAGGAGGCGCTCGCTTTCGCCCAGGAGGCCGTTGATATCTATCGCCAGCTCGCCCAGTCCAACCCCGCCGCCTTCCTGCCCGGCCTGGCCACAAGCCTTGGTGCATTTGGCAGTGTATGGAGCTCCCTTGAGCAGCACGAGAAGGCAGCCGGGATCTTTGCCGAGGGATTGCAGCATATTGCACCCTTCTATAGCCAGCATCCTGATGCCTTCGCCCCCCTGGCCGGGTTCCTGCAGGATTCCTACCTCCAGTCATGCCGGGAGGCGGACATCAAGCCGGATGAAAAGCTGCTAATTATGAGAAAAAAATAGTTAACTCTCAATCAAACCACTAAGAGGCAGAGTGCTACCAGGATATGACCCTGTAGACCCAGTTGGCCAGCAGCGTCCAGGCCTTGACGCAACCTGAACCCTTCTCCAGCTTCTCTTTGTCTTTCTCAGAATACCTGACCTTATCCTTCATCCATGAGTCCATGATGATCTCTCACCTCTCATTTGAATATAACAATATCGGTTCACAGGAGAGAGCAGGCCGGTGCAAGAAGAAAAATTCATCTCCTGGAAGGATCATAGAGCCGGGAAGATGAACGACCTTGCCCCTTCCGCAGATCTCATATCCCTGGTGCAGGAGTCTCTTGCCAGCAGAGAAGAGGCGATGAAAAGAGAGCTGGCGGCAAAATACCTTCTCTGCGAGGATGAGGCCTCGGATATAGTCTCCTCATTCTTGCAGAGGTCTTATGGCCCGGCTTTCGCCCTAACGGAGGAGATCGCCAGAAGAGAGGGAACGGTGCTGCTTTTCATCGGCAGAAAGGACTGTGCCATCTGCCAGCGCTGCCAGCCGATATTGAACGAATTCATCCTCGAGCACAAGGATATTGAGCCGGTGATCCTTGATTACTCTCAGCCCGAGGGGCTGCTCTATCACCTGATCCACAGAGAAGAGCAGGGAATGCTGCCTCTGATTGCCTTCATCTCCTGCGGCAAGATAATGATGAAGAGCTGCGGGGAGTGCGCCGCCATCCAGATTTATGACGAGCATTATCGCAACATGAGTGAAGAGTGCAGGCAAAATATATATGTTCACTGAGATCGCACCGATGGGTGCGAGGAAGAATATGACCAAAATTGTGCTCAACTTCAAGACCTACCGTGAGTCAACCGGCCGGGAGGCCCTGCGCCTGGCAGAGATCTGCGAGGATATCTCTCAGGACTATTCTGTGCAGATGATAGTGGCACCGCAGGCGGCAGACATTCGTGCCCTATCCCAGGGGGTCAGAATCCCGGTCTACGCCCAGCATGTGGACGGCGTCGGCTACGGAGGATACACCGGCCACATAACTGCTGCCTCCCTGAAGGCTGCAGGGGCCAGTGGAGCGCTCATAAACCACTCTGAGAGAAGGCTCAAGCTGGCGGATATGGAGGCCTCCCTCTCCGCTTGCCGCGACTTTGGCCTCAAGAGCATCATCTGCACCAACAATGTGGCCACCACCCGGGCGGCAGCAGCCCTTGAACCCGATTATGTGGCAGTGGAACCCCCAGAGCTGATAGGAAGCGGCATTCCAGTATCCAAGGCCAATCCCAGTGTGATCAGCGATTCAGTCAGCGCAGTCAAGAGGATCGCCCCTCAGGTGGGAGTCCTGTGCGGCGCGGGAATAACCCACGGAGAGGATCTGAAGAGCGCCCTGGATCTGGGATCGGAGGGCGTCCTTTTAGCATCGGGGATCATAAAGGCCAAAGATCAGCGCCTGGCTTTGGAAGACCTGGTGACCGGGGCAAAATAGATGATGGCGGTGCATGTCAGAGTCTCAGGCCGGGTGCAGGGGGTCTATTACCGCGCCTATACCCGCGACCGGGCCAAATCCCTGGGAGTCAACGGCTGGGTGCGAAATATCCCTGGCGGAGGGGTGGAGGCGGTGCTGGAGGGGGAGAGGCATCAGGTAGGAGAGCTGCTCCGAGCTATGAAGACCGGGCCTTCCGGCTCTGCAGTCCTGGGAATGGAGCTCTCTGAGATCGAGGCCAAAGGCTATAATGATTTTGAGATAAAATATTAATCGGATGTGATCTATTGCTTACCATCAACAGATACAAGTGCTGCTACTGTGGTGCCTGCGTCAGTGTATGCCCGACATGCGCCCTGGAGCTGGTGGAGACCTGGCTGGAAATTTCCGCAGACTGCAAAGAGTGCGGCATCTGCACCAAGATATGCCCGGTGGGAGCGCTGGAGGTCGAGGCATGAAGTGCGATGTGATTGTAGTGGGGGCGGGCCCGGGCGGCTCCATGGCTGCGAAGACGGCGGCAGATGCCGGCCTTAATGTGGTCCTGCTGGAGAAACGGCAGGAGATCGGCGATCCGGTGCGCTGCGCTGAGGGGGTGGGCAAGAGGTCTCTGTGCAAGATGGTCGAGCCCGAGCCGGGATGGATTGCTGCTGAGGTGAAGGGGGCTAAGATCTTCTCTCCGGATGGAAGCCATATAGTCATGTCCGAGGACAGGAGCGGCAGCGAGGTGGGCTATGTTCTGGAGAGGAAGGTCTTCGACCGGGGCCTGGCCATGAACGCCGCCCGCGCCGGAGCACGGGTGATGGTCAAGACCCGCGCCACCGGCCTGCTGATGAGGGATGGCGTTCCTTATGGGGTCAATGCCCTGCAGGTGGGAGAGCCTTTGCAGATCGAGGCCCCGATCATCATCGGTGCAGACGGCGTGGAGTCCAAGGTGGGCCGCTGGGCAGGAATTGACACCACCCTCGACCTCAAGGACATAGAGTCCTGCGCCCAGTTCCTGATCTCAGATCCCGGTGTGGACAAGGACTACACCAGGTTCTATCTGGGAAACAGCATTGCTCCATCAGGGTACGCCTGGTCATTTCCCAAGGGGGAGGGGCTGGCCAATATCGGCCTGGGCGTGCTGGGAAGCAGGTGCAAACCCGGCGAAGCAGTCCGCCTGCTGCAGGAGTTCACCAAGACCCACTTTCCCAATGGCAAGATCGTGGAGATGGTGGTGGGAGGAGATCCCTGCTCCGGCCCCATCGAGTCGACCACTGCTGATGGGGTGATGCTGGTGGGAGATGCTGCCCGGCAGACAGATCCGCTGACCGGAGGAGGGATCCTCAATGCCATGCAGGCAGGGGTCATCGCAGGGGAGGTGGCAGCAAAAGCCATCGCCGCCGGCAATGTGAGAAAGGAGGGGCTGAAGGAGTATGAGGAGCGCTGGCGGGAGAGCATGGGCAAGCATCTGGCCAGAAGCCTGGAGTTCAAGGAGTTCTTTGTTAAGCTGACCGACAAGGATCTCAATATGCTGATCGGCTCTCTGGCAAAGGAGGACATGTCCAAGATGGACCTGCCCGGTCTCCTGCGGGTGCTATTCCGTTTGAATCCCAAGCTCCTCTGGGAGCTGCGTCACCTGATAACATAGACTCAGCAATCCTTCAAAGATCGAAGATCTGGCTTTTAGGGATGAATTTGGCTTCGGCCTACTCCAGGGTGGAGCTGCCGTCTGCCCTCTTTGGCAGCCTCTCCAGGTCAAAGCCGATCCTTATCCTCTCCTTATCTGCATCGAGCCTTGCCACGCCCATATGGAAGATGTAGCGCATTGTCCGGCGGCCATCGGGGATGCGCAGCCTGTGCTCCCGGCGGAGGATCATGGCACTGGCGGCCTGCAGTGCCGGGCCGCTCTGCAAAAAGAGCAGACCGGGAAGGTTGAGACGCTGATGGCCAGTGGTAGGATATCGTTCATCCATCAGCTCGGCCAGCTCTTCGCGACGGATCCAGACCACTTTATCGCCGCTTCTGACAACGATCTGCCCCTCGTCGGCATGTACCTCATCGATATGGGAGTGAAGGGCACAGAGAACATAGCTATCCCCACGCCCCCTGTTCTCTGGGGGCAGGAGGGCCTCCAGTTTATTCATAAAGGGCTTGAGGAGGGGGCTGGCCCCAGAAAATAGTGCTCCAGGGAGGTTTTTAACCTTGGTCTTTGTCAGCTCATCCAGATCCCTTCTGCCAATCTCGATGGCTATCATGGAGATCTACAGGCCCTCAGGGCATATATCCATATCGGGATGAATAAATTTTAGATATAAAAAAATTTACATGTTCATACTAAATTATTCTCCCTAAATTAATTATTTAACTCTATTCAGCAGTTCCTTTCGCAAAAATGGCAAAAAAAGGCCTCAATTCGAGGGGGCTATTAGCCCCCGCTCAAAAATTTCCATAAATATAAATTCTTAATATGGATGATCTCATCTTTAAAAACCAACAAAATGAAAATGTCAATTGCTTTTTGACTTATTATCTAAAGTATTAGTCTAAATTAGAAAGATTAAAAGAGCAAGCCTTTCAAAACAAATTATTTATATCATTAAGTATTAGTGGCAAGAAAAATATGGTGACGATTATGAGAGAGTCGACTGTAAAGATCCTGGATGATAAGGATATGGAATTTGTGGAGACGCTCCGCTCCCTGGGAGTGCCACGCAATGTAGCAACTCTTATCACATTCCTGGCCAATGTGGATGAGGCCTCCTCAAGGGAGATTGAGATGGGCTCCGATCTTCGGCAGCCTGAGGTGAGCATTGCCATGAGAACCCTGCGCGACAACAACTGGATAGAAGAGAAGGAGATCAAGCGCGAGGGCAAGGGAAGACCGATGAAGGTATATTCATTGAAGGCGGGCATTGAAGAGGTCATAAAGCACTTCGAGGAAGAGAAGCTTCATGAGTCCGCTCAGGCCATGGAGAGCATCCAGAGGCTCAAGCAGCTCATATCAACATAAATATCCAGGATCAATTATTGCTCGATCGAAGGATGAGGCTTTCAGATCTTTTTCTTGACCTGGGGAGATGAAAGCACCTCAACCTCAATTTTTGCTGCTATTCCCCGCCCCAGCGAGATCTTCGACCCGTTAAGCTCGATCACCACCGGCCCGCCAAAGGGATGGCAGGTTATCTTGCGCACGCGACTGCCTCTCCTTATCCCCATGGAGTCAAACCTCCTCTGCCAGCCGTACTCGCCGTTAATGGAATGAATCTCCAGGGTCTGGTTGCAGGGGGCCTTTGAAAGATCTATATACCTCATCTCTGATCGTCAACCTCATCGGCTTCATCTCCAGAGCAGCGGATAAATCTTGCGCAGCAATGATGCGGCATGATCATATACTGTTCCATTGATATCTCAATTGCGCCATTAATATCTGATTTGCCCTCTATTCATGCCCATTCATGATTTCAGTCCGCCCGGCGGAAAATACATTCCTGCGAAGCAGCCCTTCCGGCCGGGTGCAGAAATGGAGAGCTCCATTAATTCTTTTTTTAATATGAAAACCCGTTTCGCCATAATTTACATATCCTTGAAGCTTTTCAGGAGCCTGGATCGCAAATCAATTTTTAATTTATTTTTTGATATTTATTTGCTGAAAATCTTTAAATAGGTTGACAATTCGCCTCCACCCTTCTTGATTGTATATAAATTTAACTCACAAGGATTAAATAAACAACGATGGAGATCATCCACCACCAGGTCATAAATGAGGATTTGGGTAGCTGCTGAATGGAGATGCAATATAATGTCCAAATCGAATCCTTTTGAGATAGCTCAAAGACAGCTTGACGATTGTGCAAAGATCCTGAAGCTCGATCATGGAGTGCATGAATTCCTCCGTCACCCCCAGCGAGAGTATCATGTATCGATTCCCGTGCGCATGGATGATGGCAGCATAAGGATCTTCCAGGGCTTCAGAGTTCAGTATAATGATGCTCTGGGCCCCTGCAAGGGCGGCATAAGATACCATCCGGATGAGACCATAGATACCGTAAGGGCTCTGGCCGCCTGGATGACCTGGAAGACCTCCCTTCTCGGCCTGCCCCTGGGCGGCGGCAAGGGCGGAGTGGTATGCAATCCCAAAGAGCTATCTTTAGGAGAGCAGGAGAGGCTCTGCCGGGGCTATGTCGATATGATCTGGCAGAGCATCGGGCCGGAGAAGGACATTCCTGCTCCGGATGTCTACACCACCCCCCAGATGATGGCCTGGATGATGGATGAGTACTCAAAATTGACCGGCTCGAACAACTTCGGTTGTATCACCGGCAAGCCGCTATGCGTTGGAGGCTCCTGTGGCAGAAGCGATGCCACCGCCAGGGGAGGGATGTATGCTCTGAGGGAGGCGGCAAAGGAGTTCAAAATCGATCTATCCCGGGCCACTATAGCCATTCAGGGATACGGCAATGCCGGCAGCTATGCTCATAGCCTGGCCAAGGAGCTTCTCGGGAGCAAGGTGGTGGCGGTGAGCGACTCCAAAGGAGGGGCCTTCAATCCCGCCGGGATAGAGCCAGCAGAGGCGTCGAGCGTAAAAGCGGGAACCTCCTCGGTGGCCAATATACCCGATGCCAAGAAGATCAGCAATGAAGAGCTCCTGGAGCTGAATGTGGACATTCTCATCGCAGCCGCTTTGGAGAACGTCATCACCAGGGAGAATGCCGGAAAGATCAAGGCCAAGATCGTCTTGGAGCTGGCCAATGGCCCCACCACTCCAGAGGCAGATGAGATCCTCTTCCAGAATAAGATACACGTCATTCCCGACTTCCTGGCCAATGCAGGTGGCGTCACTGTATCCTACTTCGAGATGGTGCAGAACATCATGCGCTACTGCTGGTCCTTCGAAGAGGTCTACCAGAGGCTGGACGAGAGGATGACCATGGCCTACCAGGGTGTCCTGGCCGCCTCCAAACAGTATAATATCAACATGCGTCAGGCAGCCTACACTGTGGCCGTGGCCAGGGTGGTAGAGGCCATGAAGACCCGCGGCTGGGTATAAGAGAGGCATAAGAGAAGATCTCAATGGATGAAAGATAAGAGGATATATCGGAATAGGTCCACTGGAGGAGTCCGTCATATTCGATAATAAGGGAGATAGTTATGCTAAGATCGTCCCCTGCCTGGATGTCAAGGTGGTGGATGGCCGGCCATCGGTGGTCAAGGGCGAGAAGTTCGTTGATCTGAAAAGGCAGGGCGATCCAGTGGAGCTTGCCCGGCGTTATCAGGATCAAGGAGCAGATGAGCTGGTCTTCCTGGACATCACTGCCTCTCACGAGGGCAGAAAGACCATGGTGGATGTGGCTCGCAGGGTGGCAGATGCAATCGATATCCCCTTTGCTGTAGGCGGGGGCATCTCCTCTCTGGACGGGATCGGGCAGATCCTGGAGGCGGGAGCAGATAAGGTAGGAATCAATACCGCTGCAGTCAAGAACCCCGATTTTGTGAAGGAGGCTTCGGCTGTTTTTGGATCAGAGAGAATAACTGTGGCTGTGGATGCTCGCCGAAACACGAATATCCTGCCAGATGCAAACGTTCACCAGATGGAAGACGGCACCAGAGCCTGGTTTGAGCTGGTGATCTATGGCGGCAGAGAGGCTGTGGGGATAGATGCCATCGAATGGTGCCGGAGGATGGAGGAGCTGGGCGCGGGGGAGATCCTGCCCACCAGCATGGACCGGGACGGGACGAATATCGGATACGATCTGCCCCTGACCAAGGCCATCTGCGAGGCTGTGGCCATCCCGGTCATAGCCAGCGGTGGGGCCTCCACACCGCAGCATATCCTGGAGGCCTTCACTGTGGCCAGGGCCGATTCAGCACTGGCTGCGGGGATGTTCCACCGGGGCGAGTATACTGTGGGCCAGGTAAAAGACTATCTGGAGAGCAGGGGAATCAGGGTGAAGAGGTAAGCCAGACCTGACTCTAATTTAGAAAGGATGATTCCTTCCATCTTCAAAGAGCATGAGTCGGCGACGCCGGCCATTGGGAGAGCTGGCCGGTGCCCCTTCAAGCCTTTCCCGATCATTCCTTTGCCGATCATTCCTTTGCCGATCATTCCTTTGCCGATCATTCCTTTTCCGATCATCCCTTGCCGATCATCCCCGGACGAGATGAGCTGCCCGGAATGCTCTGCGGCCCGGCTTGCTCTACCTCTATAGAGCCGCCCCTGCCTTCACCCTACACCGCCTCCACATAGATCTCTTTGGGCACTCCCGCCTCGAAGTATATGCTGTTCTCAAACATCCAGAAGCCATCCCAGACGCTTATCACGTGACTTTTGCCTCCTTCGAGGCTGAGGTTGTATATGCCGTCATATCCAATGCCCACCAGTGCTCCATCCACATAGACCTGGAAGGCGGATTTGGCCGGATAGAGGATCGATACTGGCGTATTGCCTGCTGAGGTTGTGGCTGAGGGGCGCGCTGCTGGTGCTGCCGGGATATACTGTCCAGATTGCCCGGTTGCTGCAGGATAGGCGGATGGCTGAGATATCGGGGCCTGAACAAAGGCATCGATCACTATGACATTGCTTGGCTGGTTGTTGACCACAAAATAGAGCATATGTCTGCCCACCTCATCAGGGCGGTATTTCATGCTGTTGTATCCCGGCTGGAACTGATAGAACCTGGATTTTTGGATGCTTGTCCCATTGGAGATGCTCTCAAAGAATTCGCCAACCCCCCCTGAGGGAACGTTGCCCACCAGCTCCAGGGCGACTCCTACCGGGCTTACCAGATACTGGGTCCAGTTCCTTGCCCCCCGGATCCAGAGGTCATTGGCCTGGGGAGAGGTGATCAATAGATACTGAGAATAAGCCAGCCCCTGGCCGCTTCCATAGTGCAGATAGGAGGGTGGCGAGCGGGCTATATCGAATTTAACCGGATTGCTGATTACCTCGCTATCCGCTGGCATGGCCTGCCTTGAATAGTACTCTTCATAGGGAGCGAATGCCGATGGTGCTATCATCTCTCTGAATACAGTCGGATTTACGTCATAACGGGGGTAAGATGGAGCTGGAGCATCCAGCCAGCGAACCATGCCTGCAATACCAGGGTCCATCAATGAAGCTCGGTCGATGGGGGTGACATATGCTCCTTCCAGCCAGTCCACTGGATATAGCTGGCCTACAGTCGGGGCTGGTCCGCCGTCGGCAGACAGCGCCTGAGGAACAATCATTGCGGCGATCAAGGCCGTTAATATCAATTTCATGAAGATCGATCTCATATTTTAACCTCGTTTGCATCAGGATTCTTAAAAACAGTGCAGCAGGCATGACCTGAAATATGGAAGACCGCAGGAGGCATGATAGAGGCATGGAAAGCGAAGTTGAGTTCAAGATCGGCAGCACAAGGGTTCGAATTGCTGAGTATATCTGCCATAGTTTCTGACTCCTGCTCTTGCTTTTTTCAGAGTACTGGGCCTGCAGAAGCTATCTTCAGCTTTGCATGCAAATCTCCACTCTCAGTTTTAGGGCATTATATGCCAGATTATTGCTCAATAATGCTCAATATTACTGGTTCGCTTGGACTTCATCTAATTTAAAACTATTCTATTAAAAATTTATAAATGTATTGAAGGAATTGATATATATTCGGAAGTATGGAGTTATAGAGGCCGGCCCGTTTAGCAGTCCTGAGGATTCAAGCCCCCCCCCACTTTGTCTGGCGAATTTTCGAATTCTCTATTCGCGTTCAAGCACATGCTCCGCTGCGGGAGGCGCATGGTTTGTTTGCGGGCGGAATGAGAGTCCCAATGAGCCAGCAGCCTGCAATTGCAACGCCCAAATCAATTGTAGCTGGCTTACCACAGCCTTCATCCTGCTTGTATAATCGCTGTTCTGAGAATCATTCTAGATTGTGATGAAATCATGATATTTGGCCTCACAAAAATCGATACTCTTTTCTGCCGGAGGACCTGGAACGGAATGGTTTCATAATCCAGGGAAGCGAAAAATTCGATTAAGTGCGGGGGACGGGATTCGAACCCGCGAACACCTGCGTGACAGGGCCCTCAACCCTGCTCCTTTGACCTGGCTTGGAAACCCCCGCTCGAGAGATATCGGCTATAGACCGGCTTTATCCTGGCCGATCCAGGGCGCTAAGATAGCTCTGCCAGCTTGGCATTCAGATCAAGAGCCCTTATCTTGATCTCATCTGCAGCCTTGGCCACCAGATCTCTGGCAGGAATTGATCCGCTGCTTTCGATTGAGACCACAAAGGAATCCCGAACGGGCTTAAGATCAATTGCCGCGGCCTCACAGACACCAATGCAGAGCTTGCACAAGGAGCATTCCAGTATATTTGTAGCTTTCGCTCTGCCCTCCTCTATTACCAGAATATTGCGGGGACAGACCTCAACGCACAATCCACATCCGTCGCAGGCTTCACTGATCAGTATGCTGGGCAGATTCTTGTAGCCGCACAGAGTGCCTGCATTCCACTTGGAGTGCTCTTTGCCCACTCGCTTGGTGGCATAGCCCTCCATCACCAGCTTCTCCCCCTCGCCCAACACCACCAGGGGGATCCTCTCGAAGGCTGGCCTTACACCGGGATCGGTGAATTGAATGTCCTCGGAGTAGACCATACCAGGGCCTTCTTTAGAGAGCATGAAATCCACCCGGCAGCCTGGACAGCCTGCCCCGTCGCACTGACAGTCCTCCGGCTGGGAGAGGAAATCCAGCTCCTCTGCCACCAGCGGAACCTCCCCCAACCTCAATGCTATCTGCTCATCGAAGAGGACGGAGGTGTTATCATAAAGGCTGATCTCATCTATTGCCAGTATTGGAACCTCGCTCATGCAGGTCCGGCGAATGGCATTGGCGAATGCGGCGCTAACGCCGCTGAGGAGAAACCGGATCCGGTCCTCCCTCAGCTCAATCAACTCGAACTTCAAGCTTTACACCCTTCGACCCCTCTTCCCCCCTCTGGGCTTGGTCCCGTCGTGAGGTATGGGGGTCGCATCTTCTATCCTGCCGATCCGCAGCCCTGCTCGCGCCAGGGCCCTGATGGCCGCCTGAGCGCCAGGCCCTGGAGACCTCTGCCGGTTCCCGCCGGGGGCACGTACCTTGACATGCACTCCGATGATTCCCTTATCCTTCACAGCATCAGCGACCTGCAAGGCCATCTGCATGGCTGTATAAGGTGAGCTCTCGTCCCTGGCTGCCTTGACCACCATTCCGCCAGAGATCTTGGCCAGAGTCTCAGCTCCGGTCTGGTCGGTGATGGTGATGATTGTGTTGTTAAAGGACGAGAATATGTGGGCAATGCCCCATTTTCCTTCTGCCATTTATCCTTCCACCCTGGGTGTTCTGGATGCCCTCTCCGGATGGCCCTCATTGGCCATGGGAGAGCCCATATAATAATCAATACGCATCTCCTCGCCCCTGGGCACGAGGTAGCCAGGAACATCCACCCTCCTTCCTGATACCTGTATGTGGCCGTGGACGATGAACTGCCTGGCCTGCTTCAATGAGTTGGCCAGCCCCTGCCGATAGACCTGGGTCTGCAGCCTTCTCTCCAGAATGTCATTGACCTTCAAGGATAAGATGGCATCCAGATCTCCGTCCTCTTTGAGCATTCCCAGCTTCTTGAGGCGGTTGAGAACGGCCTGAGCCTGAGGAGGCTCCTCCCCCAAGGAGACCGCTGCCAGGAGCTTTCTGCTTGCCTGTCTGTACTTCTTGAGCACTGCCTGAGCCTTCCATAGCTCCCTCTTATTTCGCAGTCCGTAGGCCTTAACTACCTCCACCTCTCCTGCGATCCTCTCCGCCTGCCAGGGAGTACGTGGCCTGGCATACATCTTCCGGCTCTTGCCCGGATATCCCATCTCCTACCACCTTCTCCTTTTTATTGCTTGGCAGATGCAGCTTGTGCTCCTTCCTTCTTTCTGCTGACGCCCACAATGGCACCAGTGCGTCCAGTGGATCTTGTCCTCTGGCCCCTCACCCGCAGGCCCCGTTCATGTCTGAGCCCCTTGTAGCTCCTCATCTTCTTCATGAGATCAAGGTCTTCCCGGAGGGTCATATTCAGCTCTATGCCCATGATATGGATATCCTTGCCAGTCTCGATATCTCCACGCCGGTTGACCATCCATGTGGGCAGGATGTCGATGGCATCCTCCTCCACGACCTTTTTCAGCTTATCGATCTCGGCATCAGGAAGCAGGCCGAGGGTAGCTCTCGGGTCCACTCCTGCCCTCTCAGTGAAGATCTTGGCGCATCTGCGGCCCACACCCTTGATGCCCGTAAGAGCCATGTGGACCTGCCTTTTGCCGTCAAGGTCGGTATTCAAAATGCGAACTATATGCCTGAGCTCTTCATCAGAGCCCTTCTTAGGCTTCTCTTCAGCCTTCTTAGGCTTCTCTTTTCCTGCAGTTGGTCTTGCCAAATTAGTCCTCCAGGGAACTTTATTCCTCTGGATCAGCCCCGGGTCTGAGCCCGACGCCGCCCGCTTAACACATTGTGGGGCGAATCAATCCAATGAGCCAAAGTGAAGTTATGCTTCTCGTATAAAAGACTTATGAGGATCAGGTTGCTTGGATCAGGCTGCTTAGGATTCTAACTCGATCTCATTATCCTTGGCCCACTCCCTGAGCGCCTCTCTCTGCCTGGCTTTCTCATAATCATACCAGGTCTGAAGAAGGCCTCTCTCATCAAACAGGTCTTTGAGCTGTCTATATGCCCCGCGCCGGCCAAAGATCCTCCGAACAGTATTCAGATCATCAGGCAGATGCTCTTCTGCAAATTCGATAACGAGCATCTGTCCCAGGTTGAGTTCGTTCTTATGAGGGATCGGTATGAAGTGATCGCATTCGAACTCATCCTCGTCCTTTGGATCATCCCATTCGGATTGATAGTAGATCTCGCCATTATCCAGGCACAGGAATGCTCTATTCATACCGTACTCGGCCGAACATACATAAAGGAATGCATTATGAATCTCGTCGAAGGTGGTCATATCCATTCTCTGATCTTTTAAATTTGCTTATTTCCTTTTTTCCATACTTCCTTACTGATCTGAAGCTCGATCATCCTTTTTTATTCCAACGGCCTTGAAGAACGTATAGCAAAAAACACCATCCTCTTCTGCCGTCCGGTATAGATCCCTTATCCCCTCATCAAACGTCTCCGATTTTATCATCCCCGACCTTATCGCCGCTTCGCGAACCCCCTCGATCATGGCAGTGAAGGTGTTCCTGGTGAAGCCCTCCACCATCTCCGGCCGGCTGGAGTCGGCATAGACCATGCGAGGAGAGACCCGGACCGATCTGAAGCCAGTTTTAGAGAGCAGGGGGTAAAGCTCTCTTCCAATCATAGCGTTTCCTCCAGACATTTTCTGCAGCTCCACCAGGGAGGCGATAGCCCTTTTAGCGGCAGTGCTATCAGGATAAAAGTATGCTGAGCCGTGGTCCCCCTCGATCACTGTGATTGTGCCCCCGGGGCGGATGAACTCCTTCAAGACTGTGACCGCCTCTGCTGGCCGGGGGAGGTGCTCGAGGATAAAGCAGAGGAACAAGTGATCGAAGGATTGGGCCTCAAAGGGAAGATTGAATATATCCGCCTGGAGAAGATCGACATTCTCAAGGCCTGCCTCCCTGGCCCTTCCCCTGGCCTGGAGGAGGAAGGTGCGGGATATGTCCAGTGAGGTGATTGATGCCCCTGGACTGTTTTGGGATAGGGTTAATGTCTGCGCTCCCACTCCGCAACCCGCCTCCAGGACCCGGCTGCCAGCAGGATAAGAGGTATCAGAGTGCAGCAGCTCGACCAGGGTGGAAGCCTGATCCTGCAGGCGTCTGCTCTCTTTGGGATCATAGCCGTGAATGTACGCACTGCCCATGAAGCAGATGATATCCGAGGTTTGTATTAATCTTAGCGTTTGTATCGATCTTAGCTGTCGAGAGGCTGCATGAGGCAATAGAGTCGGGCAGAGGAGATATATCCAACATCGCGATGGAGATATATCCCAAGCAGCTTGATATTTAAACCGGGCAGCGACCAGGGATATTCTCCCATCTCTTTTTGAGGACAATGCAAAGAGGTTATAAGTATTTCATTTAATCACTTAATCATTTAATAATGTACAATCCATTGATCAGGACAGGTGTGTTAAATGACCAAGACTGCAGTAATCATAGGCGGAGGGATTTCCGGGATATTTGTGATGAAGGATCTCCTGGAAAAGAAAACAGCGGCGAAGGAGGATCTCAAGATCGTCCTCATAAAGCGGGAGGAGAGCGGCTGGGTCTCCGTCTGCGGACTGCCCTATGCACTCCGTGGATGGTATGAGATAGAGAAGGTTGTGATCAACAAACCAGAGTTCTTCACAGAGCAGGGAGTGGATTTCAGGACTAAGACCGAGGTCGAATGGATAAATACCGATGACAAGACCTTGAAGCTGAAGGAAAAAGAGACGCTCAAATACGATTATCTGGTCATTGCCACAGGGAGAAAACCGGCCCTTCCTGAGGTTATTGAACGGTCAACTCTGAAGAACATATTCACCCTGAGCAGCATGGAAGATGCCCTTAAGATAGAGGCTGCCATCAAGTCCGGAAAGGTGAAAAACGCCCTTGTTCGCGGGCGGGGGATAATTGCATTGCAGGCTGCTGCTGCGACCTCTGCCAATCATATCAAGACCACTGTCCTTGCAGGTCCTCCCTCATTGCTTCCCGGAGGCCTGGATCCTGATATGGGCGATATGCTCAAGGATTGGATGCAAAATCAAGGGATAGAGTTCATACTGGAGAAGAAGCCAATAACTGGCCTGAGAGAGGATAAAGGCACTGTCAGCTCTGTTCTCATCGGCGAGGGAGGTGAAAAGGAGATCCCTGCGGAGATGATTGTGATCGCCAAGGGGATGAGGCCGAATGTCAGACTGGCAGTGGAGGCGGGAATAGAGACAGGGCATACTGGCGGAATTATAACCGACAGCACACTGCATGTCAAAAAGAGGGGGAGCTACCTCAAAGAGGTCTATGCCTTGGGCGACTGCATCGAGGTCATAGATGGCATCACCCTCCGCCCGCGGTTGAATCAGCTGGCTTCTACATCTGTTGTCCAGGCGAATGTCATCTCAGACAATATAATCAGTGATATCGAAGGCAATCCCTGTCTGTATTCCTCTTACGATCCGTGCGTGGGGCCGGTTGTCGCCGAGATCGCGGGAATGAATTTTGGATCGGTGGGGGTGACCACAGAGGCGGCAGAACGAGCGGGCATTAAGACGATATCCGGCAAGGCAACCAAGCTGACCAAGGCCAGATACTTCCCGGGGGCCAAGCCTCTCACAATGAAGCTGATCTTTGATGCTTTCTCCATGAGGCTTATAGGGGCTCAGATGATCTCTGAGGTTCCGGTCTCAGATCGGGTAAATGAGATGGCTGTGGCCATAAGAGCCCGCGTTACGGCAGAGGATCTGAAAAGCACAGAGAGATGCTTCGACCCATCCTTATCTCTGCTCGTGGATGTGACAGTGGATGCCGCTCAGGAGGCTCTGAAAAATAAATTGATCTGTTAGCCTTCAGATCGCAGCTGGCATAAGCCGGGATGGGCAGGTGGGCTTCATCCCGCCCATAAGCTGTATATCCTTCGCCTTTTTTCCATCTTTTTTATCTTTTTTCCATTTTTTTCATATCCATTATTCGAAGAGATGTTTTTCATCGAAAAGGGTGCAGAACCTAAACTCCGCCCTTTTTAATAACCATGCTTGCCTCAACAGGCACGCTAATTTCCATCTTTTCCAAAATTGTTCTTTGTTTTTTTGAGAGCTCTGTGAGTCTCCACTTCCCTCCGATTTTAACTG
>Ga0255344_1001810_pt1 | contig 27418 bp, 28 predicted proteins | sample wastewater_treat_5_FD_192414 | JGI IMG/M metagenome (GOLD analysis project Ga0255344, IMG submission 192414) | Wastewater microbial communities from Lulu Island WWTP, Vancouver, Canada - plant18 | ecosystem: Engineered > WWTP > Wastewater > Unclassified | place: Canada: Vancouver, British... | reverse complement strand
TTTCGGGTGCATAATATTGCCGGTTTTTAGCTCCTTTTCCTGAATTTCCGGCAATTATATCACATATAAATACGTTAATCAAGTAATAATATCAATATGTTAAATGTTTTTCAGGGACGACTATTTAATCTTAATCAGGATACAAACCTTACAAAAAGCACTCCTGTAATGTCACGGGAGTGCTTTTTAGTTGCTGGAAGGTAAAAGTTTTCACGTATGACAGGGCGCTGAGTTATGCAATCATGCAATATGTCTTGACAAAACTTAAAGATTTGAGTTAGTGCCTTTCAGAATTTGTGCTAACATTCTCAATCATTCCGATATGTAGGGAGGCTTTGTGTATTTCTCCAAGGAAATGCAAGATTCGTCTTTAAAATTGACCCGGAAATGGGAACAGGAAGTCCAAAAGACGATTCAAAAAAACCCTGAACAAAAAGAACGTTTTTCTACGGTCTCGAATACGGAAATTAAAAGGCTCTACACACCGGAAGATATTCAAGATATCAATTTTACAGAAGATATCAGCGTTCCGGGTGAATTTCCCTATCTGCGGGGAAATCAGGTCACCGGATATCGCGGGCGTTACTGGACATTTCGGATGTTTTCCGGCATGGGCAGCGCTTATGATACCAATCAACGTTGGAAAATGCTTTTACGTGAAGGCCAGACAGGACTCAGTACCGCTTTCGATTTTCCGACGCTGATGGGCTATGACAGTGACTCCCCCAAGGCGCTCGGTGAAGTGGGCAAATGCGGCGTCGCTATCGATACGCTGGAAGACTTTCTGGTTCTGATGGATGGCATACCGCTTGACGAAGTCACCACATCGATGACGATCAATCCCCCGGCAACGGTTTTATGGGCGATGTATTGCGCGGCGGCGGACATCAAAGGCGTGCCCCTTTCCAAAATCGGCGGCACGATCCAAAACGACATGCTCAAGGAATTTATTGCGCAGAAAACATTCATGTGCCCGCCAGAACCTTCGGTAAAGCTGATCAGTGACACCATCGAGTTCGGCACAAAACATGTACCCTACTGGAACACAATCAGCATCAGCGGCTATCATATCCGTGAGGCCGGATCCACAGCGGTTCAGGAGTTGGCTTTTACGATCCGTGACGGCATTGAATACGTGGAAGATGTCATTCGCCGCAAAAAAATGAATGTTGATGATTTTGCTCCCCGGCTTTCCTTTTTCTTTAATGCGCACATCGATTTTTTTGAAGAAATCTGCAAGCTTCGGGCGGCACGTCGCATCTGGGCCAAAATTATGCGCGACCGTTTTAAAGCCAAAAATCCCCGTTCCATGTGGTTGCGTTTTCATACCCAGACGGCAGGGTGCTCACTCACGGCTCAACAGCCCTATAACAATGTGATCCGAACTACCGTTGAAGGACTCGCCGCAGTCCTTGGCGGCACGCAGTCCTTGCATACCAATTCACTGGATGAAGTGTTCTGTCTGCCTTCGGAGCATGCCGCGGAAATCGCCTTGCGCACACAGCAGATTTTAGCCGAAGAAACCGGCGTAGCCAATACCATTGATCCGCTGGCCGGCTCCTATTTTATTGAGTCTCTCACCAACGAAATTGAAGCAGCCGTCTGGGACTACATTCATAAAATTGATGCCATGGGTGGAATGATCACTGCAATAGAAAAAGGGTTCCCGCAAATGGAAATTGCCGAGTCCGCCTATAAATTTCAGTCGCAACTGGAAAAGGGCGAAAAAATCATGGTGGGCGTTAATAAATATGTCAGCGAAAATCAGCATCCGATCCCTCTGGTGGAAATTGAAGAAGAAGTCGGCAAGGAACAGATCAGGCGACTCAATGACGTACGGCGGAGACGTGACGGTAAAGCGGTCAAAACATCCCTGGATCATATAAGAAACGCCTGTAAAAAAGGCGATAATGTCATGCCGCATTGCATTGAAGCGGTAAAAAATCTGGCAACATTGCAGGAAATCTGTGACGTTTACCGCGAAATTTACGGGGAGTACAGGGACCCCGGGCTGTATTAGTCGAAAGGAGATCGGTATGCAGGAAAGAAAATTTCGCGTAATGGTTGCCAAGCCGGGACTGGACGGACACGACCGCGGCGCACGAATTCTTGCGCGATGCTTTCGCGATGCCGGCTTTGAAGTGGTTTACACCGGCTGTCATCAGACACCGGAACAAATCGCGTCCTCTGCCATTCAGGAAGATGTCGATCTGGTTGGACTCAGCTGCCTTTCCGGCGCACATCTTGCGCTTTTTCCTAAAGTCGTGGAACTTTTACGTGAAAAAGGAGCGGGTGACATCGCCGTAATCGGAGGCGGCATCATTCCCGAACAGGATTTTCCCTCGCTCTATGATGCCGGAATCAAAGCAATCTTCACGCCCGGCGCATCACTGGATTCGATTGTGGCATGGATCAAAACCAATATCAAACCACACTGATGCTTTTTTAATACATGGATTCCACCATAAAAAAAATTTGTGAAGGAGATGTCCGCACAGCCTCCCGTTTGATCCGGGACATCGAGGACAAGCGTCCGGAAGCCAGAGCAACCATGAAAAAGCTTTATCCTCACACCGGTAAATCTTTCATCGTCGGCGTCACCGGCGCTCCCGGCGCGGGAAAAAGCACGCTCACGGACGCGCTGATCTCCGCCTTCAGAAAATTGAATAAAACCGTAGGCGTGCTGGCGATTGATCCAACCAGTCCTTTTACCGGCGGCGCAATTTTAGGAGACCGGATCCGCATGTCCCGCCACGCCGAAGATGACGGTGTTTTCATACGATCGCTGGCCACTCGCGGTGCGCTCGGTGGACTCTCGTATGCCGCCGGCAATGCGATTCTGGTCATGGAAGCAATGGGTAAGGACATGATCCTTGTGGAAACCGTCGGGATCGGCCAGCAGGAAATTGACATTATCAATCATGCGCATAGCGTTGTGGTGGTACTGGTTCCCGGAATGGGCGATGAAATTCAAACCATGAAGGCCGGGCTGATGGAAATCGCCGATGTCTTTGTCATCAATAAGGCTGATCGCTCGGGAGCCGGGCAATTACAAACGGAACTGACCTCCATGCTGAATTTATTGCCCGGGACCGCCAACGACTGGAAGCCGCCCATCGTCATGGTGGGTAGCGCCTTTGATCCCGCCTCTTTTGCTGAAGATACCACCGCGCTGGCACGGAAAATCGAAGAGCATCACGGTTATTTACAGGAAAGCGGTAAACTTGCGGAAAGAATGAGCCGCAAAGCAATGGCCGAAATCAAAGATGCGCTGAGTTCACACCTTATGGAGCCTCTGATGCATTCCCTGACTGCCAGTGGCGAGTTGAAAAAATTATCTGAGAAAACAAAAAACAGAATATCTGACCCTTATACGATCGTGGAAGAAATCGCTCAAAGATTCTTCAAGAAGGACCATTAAAAATGACGCCCACAAAAGATAAAAATTCATCCGCGGCAAAAAAGGCCGTCAAAAAAAAGAGCGGGACGACTGCGAAAAAAATCTCTTCCCGAACCGATCAAGGGCTGATCATCGTCATCACCGGAAATGGAAAAGGCAAAACAACTGCTGCTTTCGGTCAGGTGCTGCGCGCAATCGGACAGGGCTATAAGGTTTTCATTATGCAATTCATGAAAGGAAGAGAATACGGAGAATTCATGGCCGCGGAAAAATATCTTCCCAATGTCACCATCCGTAAGTCGGGCCTCGACAGCTTTGTGATGCGCGACAATCCGGCACCCATTGATATCGAACTGGCCCAAAAAGGCCTGGCCGCAGCCCGCAAAGCCATCATGAGCGGCAAATACGAGATGGTTGTTCTCGATGAAGTGAATGTGGCGATGGATTTTAAACTCATCAGCACAAAAGATGTAATCGAACTGATTAAACACAGGCCCATCTCAACAAACCTTATTCTAACCGGCCGTTACGCGCCGAAAGAAATCATCCGTCTTGCAGATACGGTCAGTGATATTCAGGACATAAAACACCATTATCATGCCGGCGTCAAAGACCGCAGGGGAATAGAATACTGAAGTCCATACCATCAACGGAGGCTGATTATGTTCGCATGGTTAACCAATCCGGAAGCCTGGGTTGCACTGGCGACCCTGACAGCTTTGGAAATTGTCCTGGGAATCGACAATATCATCTTTATTTCCATCCTCGTCGGTAAGTTACCGAAACAGAAGCAAGGATTTGCCCGAAGCGCCGGTTTGCTGCTGGCCATGCTGACGCGACTGGCTCTTTTATTTTCCATCTTCTGGGTCATCAAACTGAATGCGTCTTTATTCACGATATGGGGTCAGGAAATTTCCGGACGTGACATCATACTGATTGGCGGAGGACTGTTTTTACTGGCCAAAGCGACTCATGAAATCCACAGCAGCCTGGAAGGAGGTCAGGAAGAAACGCCCAAACTCATTTCATCCGGTACAGTGATGGTTTTGATACAGATTGCCTTGCTGGATATCGTCTTTTCCCTTGATTCCGTCATCACCGCGGTCGGACTGGCTCGGGATATTTCCATCATGGCCATCGCCATCATCTGTGCTGTCGGTGTGATGCTGTTTGCCGCCAAGCCCATCAGTCAGTTTGTTGACGATCACCCGACAATCAAAATACTGGCGCTATCCTTCCTGCTTCTGGTAGGGATAACACTGATCGCCGAAGGCTTTGATGTCCATATTCCCAAAGGATATATTTACTTTGCCATGACGTTTTCCGTAGGAGTCGAAATGCTCAATTTGCGCATGCGCAAACAACAAATGCGACCGATTCAACTACGCAAGAAGCGTTTCGTGAAAAATGAATCAGCATAAAAATGGTCTTCAGCCCGTTAAAAGGAGGATGAGCAATGTTTGAAATGGTATCTGTAGAAAAATTAAAAACAATGATCGGCAGTGATAATGGCATCAGTGACTGGGTTTCGATTGATCAAGCCAGGGTTAATCTTTTTGCCGATGCAACCGACGACCACCAGTGGATACACGTGGATGTGGAGCAGGCCAAGCAGGGATCTTTCGGCGGAACCATCGCTCATGGCTTCTTAATCCTTTCTCTGACACCGCTTTTCAGCAGTTCGGGAAAATATCTGCCGGAAGGCATGAAAATGGTTCTCAACTACGGACTGGGCAAGGTCCGCTTTATTGCGCCTGTTCCGGTGGGTTCCCGAGTACGCTCCAAGATGACGATTTCCGGTGTCGAGGAAAAAGACGGCGGGCGACTGCTTGTCACAACTACCCACACCATTGAGATCGAAGGCCAGGAAAAACCGGCGTGCGTTGCCGAAACTCTGGCCATGTTCATGCTATAGCCCCTATCCTGACTGAGCCAACCCGGTCTATTTGTAAGAGAAACTCGCTGGCCCGGGGTCGTGACCTTTTGATATGCTATGTGAGCTTATAGCCTTTTTTTCTGAATAGTCTCAAACAGGCATCGGCAACGTCCCGATCGTAAAGGCTGTCCTTGTTTTTTTCGATTTCTTCCAGAGCCGCCTCGATCCCTAAAGAGGGCCGATGATACCGGTGGGATACCATGGCGGCTACCACATCGGCTACAGCCAGAACCCGCGCTTCTAAAAGAATATCCTCGCCTTTAAGACTCCGGGGATAACCGGAACCGTTCATCCGTTCATGGTGCTGATGGACGATTTGGGCGAGCGGCCAGGGAGACTCAACATTTTTCAGAATTTCGTAACCACTCCGTGAGTGTTCTTTGATCAGGGCATATTCAACATGATTGAGCTTGGCCGGCTTGGTGATGATTTCGGGCGGTATGGATAATTTGCCAGTCCAGCCCTTTAACCGGCCGCTCGCCGTCGAAATAGTCTTTAAGGGGGATGCCAGCAAAATCCTCCATGACCAGGGCAAATCCTCCCTCATCATGGATGATATCGATTGTCTTGATTACGCCCTGAACATCGAGATTTTTTATGAATTCGTATTCCTGTCGAAATTGTGCGATTTCGGAAGGCGTGGCATCGATGGTTCTCAGGAGCTTAATGATCACCGGCTGTACTTCATTTTCTTTATGGCCGCGATAGGTAACTGAATTCCTGCTCTTTCGAATGGTTTCGTGAAGAATATAGTGGCTGATTTTTTCCATGAGTACACCGTCCTTCTTCTGCTATCTTATGGCGATGGCGATCACAGGGCGGACTACGGTAAGCGCACAGATCTATTTACGTTCATCAAAAATACCCTGCCCCGGGGGAGGTCTTTTCTGATGATCAATTGTTCCGGAATGGTGAGGAGTATATTCAGAAGGTCTTTTGATGTCAACCGATTTCGAAGCAGAAATTTGTATTATATGTTGACTTCTTCAAAATGAATGAATACAAGACAAAGTGTCTAGGAAAGCCCACAAAATGAGAAATCCACTCGACGGGAAAAATATTGTTGTGATCGGTTCCGGCATCGGCGGATTAAGTGCTGGAATTTTGCTGTCGCTTCTGAACTTTAAGGTTACCATTGTGGAAAAAAATCCACTGCCGGGCGGCTTAATGCGTTCCTACCGCCGGGAAGGACTGGACTGTCCGGTCGGCATTCATTATGTCGGCGCGCTCGGTCCGGAAGAACCCCTGGGCATGATGTTTCACGCTTTGGGCATACCGGTGAAGGAACTGTTCATGCCGATGGGACAGGAAGGCGTTATTGACCGTTATATTTTTGATGGGATGACATTTGATTTGCCTGCCGGTATTGGAACGCTGGACGATCGTTTAAGAAGCGTTTTCCACAAAGACGAGAGCGCCCTGAATGTGATCATGGCCAACCTGCGCGCTATCAGCTCGCAAATGAAAGATCCTTCTTTTTTGTACGTTCAGGGAGATCCCTTTCAAAACATCGACTACTACCAGCCGATGGGAGAATTGCTCGATACGCTGGGCGTATCCGCGGGTTTACGGGCAGTACTGGCGGTACCCTGCAATCTTATTGGCGTACCCCTGAACGATTGCCCGGTTATTTTCCATCACATGGTTTTAGCCAGCTATCTTTTCTCTTCCTGGAGACTGAAAGAATCCGGCAGCCGTATGACGGATGTCTTCGTTCGCCGTTTTGAGGCACTCGGGGGAAGACTCATTCTGAATGATGGCGTCCAAAAAATTTCATTTTCCCAGGGAAAGGCAAGCGGCGTCATGTTAACATCGGGGACCGCCCTGCCAGCCGAGGGTATCGTTGCCGCCATTCATCCCAAAATTCTTCTCCCATTGCTGGGCGAATATCCCATCCGCGATACACATCGCCGGCGGATTCAGGGATTAAAGGAGACAGAGGGGGTCATTGCCGTTCAGGTCAGGGTGGATGCCGCAAAACACCCCGCGATGAATCATAACATTTATCGGCTTCATCACGACGACAAGGGAGTGATTCGGGACGGTGTATTTTATCAGGTTCAGAGCACAGATTCTCCATCGGTGACTCTGCTTTCCATCATTACAAAGTCTTCATACGGTGACTGGGCAAAATGGTCAGATACATCTACCGCCAAACGCGGCCGGGACTATGAAGAAAAAAAATTGGGTCTGGCCGGGGAGCTGCTGAAAAAAGCCGAGGAAATATTCGGCAATCTCGACGATGCCCGGATACTGGATGTTTACACGCCCCTGACGATCAGGGATTATGTCAATGTGCCGGAAGGAAGCTGTTATGGGATCATGCGCTCTTCACGTCAAATGCTGAAGGCGATTTCGTTGAATAACCTTCCGATTCCGGGCCTCTACCTTGCGGGACAAAACGCTTTGGCGCCCGGAGTGATGGGTTGCCTCTTTGGCTCTTTTAACACCGCCAGGCAAATCGTCGGAACGGAAATACTGAGCCGTCTCATCAGGTGAAGCGCGCGCCAATATAAAACATTGAAAAGCGGTTTAATATTTGCTAGAGACTACCAAATCAATTCAGGAAGTCAGATTCAACTCTATGACACGTCAGGAAATTGAACGCGAAGTAATAAATGTTTTTCAGCGGGATTTTGAAATAGAAAATCCAGACATGGATGCCGATTTGCGTGAAACCTACGAATTCGACAGCATTGACGCCATTGAACTGTTACTGGCCATCGAAACATTTCTGGAAACGGAAATCACCCAGGAAGAAAAAAAACAGGCCATCAATATCCGCACGATAACCCAGATTTGCGACTATATTGAAAAAATCGCAAAAAAAAGAAATCTTTTTACCCCGGCATAAAAAATCGTATGGAACGCAGAGTTGTGATTACAGGCATGTCAGCCATTACGCCCATCGGTCATGGAAAAGACCGGATCGTTGCAAGCCTGCAAAAGGGCATTTCCGGAATCAAGCCCCTGCGCGCCGAAGAATTCCTCAGCCCCTATATTCACTCCAAGGTTTACGGGACAGTCGACTACCCTGTGGAATATGACTTTAAAAGAAACCATCGCAAAACCATGGGGCCGGTGGCCTATTATGCCTGCCAGGTCGCCAAGGAAGTTCTTGAACAGTCGGGAATGACCGAAGCGTTTGTCACATCCGGCAGGCTGGGAGTGGCGTTCGGATCCATTCACGGCTCGCCGACCACCCAACGTAATATTTACCGGATCTTCTTCGGAGCGGAAGACAAAATCGCCGTCAAGGAAATCGGCGCGGTGGATTATCTGAAATCTATGGTGCATACGACTGCCGTCAATATCACCAAGATGTTCGGCATCACCGGTCGTGTCATCTCATCAGGAACCGCCTGTACGACCAGCTCTCAATCCATTGGTTACGGCTACGAATCTGTTAAATTCGGCCTGCAGGATGCCATGCTCTGCGGAGGCGCCGATGAATACGACACCACAACCGTTGCCGTTTTTGATAACCTGCTGGCCTGCTCCACGGCTTTTAATGCCGAACCTCACCGTACTCCCCGCCCCTTTGATAAGGACCGTGACGGTCTTGTGGCGGGTGAAGGCGCCGGCGCGGTTATGCTGGAAGAATATGAATGTGCCAAAAAACGCGGTGCCACAATCCTGGGCGAGGTGATCGGATTTGCCTGCAACAACAACGGCGGCGACATGATTTTACCCAATCTTACCGGTATAACCAACACGCTGAAACTGGGCACGGAAACCACCAAAATCAATCCGGATGAGGTGGATCTGATCAGCGCTCACGCCACGGCGACCAAGATGGGAGACATTATTGAAGCCCAGGCGATCCATTCTGTTTTTGGCAATACTCCCTATGTCATCGGTCTGAAAAGCTACACCGGACACACGATGGCGGCCTGCGGCGCCATTGAGACCATCATGACACTTTACATGATGCAGGAAGGCTTCATCGCGCCGACATTGAATCTTGAAAATATTGATGAGCGGTGTAATATGTTGAAGCATGTGCAAAAGGTGGTGGAACATCCGGTAAAAACAGCCGCTATTCAGAATTTCGCCTTCGGCGGTGTCAATACCATCCTGATGATTAAAAAGTTTCCCTGAGATCAAAATGTCCCTTTCCCGTTTATTTCATTTTGTTACCGATTTACTCGTAACACTGATTTTGTGGATTTATTTCATGTTCGGGTATCTTTTTATTGTCGTATTTTTATTCGTCCCGGCCTATCTTTTCGCTGAAAATCGTGTGACCGCTTTTCAAAATCTCAATCATGTCCACCTGAAGATATTTTTTGCGTTGGTAAAAATGCTCGCGCCGTGTACAAAATTTAATATTCCCGAAGAAGTTCGGGATATTCATTCGTCGGTGATCGTCTGTAATCATCTTTCCTACCTTGATCCTATTTTACTGATCTCCCTTTTTCAGCGACAGCGGACCATTGTTAAACATACCTTCTTTAAGGTTCCCATTTTCGGCTGGTTCTTGAAAAACGCCGGCTATATTTCATCCGGAGTCCGCGATACGATGGGGCCGGCAATGATCAACAATCTTGAAGATATCAAAAAGCATCTGGCAGGAGGAGGCGTTCTGTTTGTCTTTCCTGAGGGACATCGAAGCCGGGACGGCAATCTGTCACCGTTTAACAAGGGCGTTTTCACCATTGCACGTTATTGCAACGCTCCGCTCAAGCTCATTCTGATTACCGGCACGCAGCATCTTTTCCAACCGGGACATTTTCTTTTCAATGCCCACGATAAGATTGAAATCAGGCTGGAGCTCATTGGTTCGCTCGAACCGGATTATAAAGCGGTTCATTTTTCCAATTCCGCCCTGGCCGGTGAAGCCAGAAAAATATTTGAAGAAAATGTCCGTTCAAAAAACGAAAATCAATAGGAGGTTGATGCGATGAAATTACAGGAAGCCATTTTAAAACGCAGAAGCGTCAGAAAATTCACCGATGAGGCGGTCACGGATGACGAACTGAAACAGATATTTGAAGCCGTGCGGTGGTCTCCTTCCTGGGCCAATACACAAACCTGGGAATTTATTGTGGTACGGGACAAAGACCTGATCCAAAAGGTAACCGGAACCTATTCCGAAAAAAACCCGTCAACGAAAGGTTCTTTGGCCGCGTCCGCTCTGATCGTCGCCTGTGCGAAAACCGGAATCTCCGGTTACTACGGGGAAAAACTGGCAACGTCAATACCCAGCTGGGAATTTTTCGATCTGGGCATCGCCGTGCAGACTCTTTGCCTGAAGGCCTATGAACTGGGACTGGGCACAGTTGTTGTCGGTTTGTTGGATCATGAAGCCTGCGAAAAGATTTTGGCTGTGCCCAACGGCCATAAAGTTTACGCGGTCATTCCGATCGGACGGCCGGCCGCTCCGCCCAAGGAAGGCCCTGCACGGAAATCTCTTTCTGAAATCGTTTTTCTGAATCATCTGGACAAGCCGATGTTTTAAATCATGCCAACCCGCCGGCAGGCAGTCTTCTGTCTGCCGGATCAAAGCACAACAATATTTTTTCTCGCCCGGAAGCAAGGGGGGGCGGAACACTGACCGTGAACGTATTTTGTAAAAGCCCTGATGGGCCGTGAACGGGTCACCGTTCACGCTTTTGCGCAACGGTCTTCAGATCTTTTCACAAAACCTTTTCTTTATAAAATCACTTCTTTGTGACGGGCGACGTGGCACTGAATATTGACCGCCACCGGTAATGACGCAATATGACAGGGCATCATTTCGATATGTACAGCCAGAGCGGTCACCCGGCCGCCCAGGCCTCCCGGCCCGATGCCCAAATGATTGATACTTTCCAGTAAATCCTTTTCGATTTGCTCTATGCGGTCGTCAACACAATTACCTTCACCCACTGGTCTTAAAAGGGCTTTTTTAGCCATCATGCAGGCCTTCTCGATTGATCCGCCAATACCCACGCCGATGATGACGGGAGGACAGGGATTGGCCCCGCCTGCCTCTACCGTTTCCAAAACGAATTTTTTAACGCCTTCTATTCCCGTAGCGGGAGTAAGCATTTTTACCGCGCTGCAATTTTCGCTTCCGCCGCCTTTGGGCATGGCAATGATTTTTAATTGATTGCCGGAAACCACATCAACATGAATGATCGCGGGAAGATTGTCGGCGGTGTTTTTTCGTGTAAACGGATCACAGACGGATTTGCGAAGATAACCATCGGCATAGGCCTGTCGTACGCCTTCTTCAATGGCTGCGTGCAGCGTCCCGCCGACGACGCGCAGATTCTGTCCAAGTTCCACAAACACAACCGCCAGTCCCGTATCCTGACAGATGGGCATTTTTTTGCGGCGGGCAACATCGGCGTTCTTGATCATGGTTTGCAGGACCGCCCTGCCGGTTGCCGACTCTTCTTTAGAAACCGCCCGGTGAAGGGCTTCGACAACGTCTTCCCCCAAAACCGTGTTGGCCTGGATAAAAAGCCGCTTCACTGCTTTGGTGATTGTGGCCACATTGATGCGCCGCGATTTTGTCTGGGTGTTTGTATGTACAGATTCTTTTTTCGTCATGCCGTTCTAACTGGATAGCGAGCCATTGAAAAGTGAACCCGCGGGAGCACCGGATCATGCCGGGGAGACCTATCCCCGGAAATCGGGCCCCGCGACGTCAGCCGAAGAGAATGGAATGGCCTCACATATCGCGCCGGAATTCCAATGACTTCGAAATCGTCATCTTGTCAATATATTTCAAATCCCCGCCCATCGGCATGCCCATCGCTATGCGTGTCACCTTAACATTTTTTTCTTTGAGCATCCTGGTCAGAAGCAGGGCTGTGGACTCTCCGTGAACATTCGTATTGGTAGCAATAATGATTTCGTTGATATGGCTCGCGTGAATGCGCTGGATCAGTTCACCCAGTCGCAGATGATCCGGTCCGATTCCATCCAGTGGAGCCAGAGCTCCATGCAAAACATGATACATTCCGTGGTAGCCGCCGGATTCTTCAATGGCCGCCAGCGCGTCCGGGTCTTCCACTACGCAAATCGTTTCTCTGTCCCTGGCTGAATCACGGCAAATATAGCAGATATCCTCTTCCGTCAGATTCAAACAAGTCCGGCAAAGCTTTATTTTTTTTTTGACCTCCACGATGCTCTCCGCCAACTTGATCACGTCCTCCTCTGTGGAACGCAAAATATAATTTGCCAACCGGGTGGCTGTTTTTTCGCCGATTCCTGGAAGTTTCCCCAGTTCGGCAATCAGTTTCTTAATGGGTTGAGCGTATGCTTTCATATAGGTACCTTAAAAACCGGGAATATTTAAGCCCCCGGTAATCTTGCTCATTTCCGACGCGCTCATCTCCTGCGCCTTGCGGATCCCCTCATTCACGGCAGCAACGACGAGATCCTGTAACATTTCAATATCTTCGGGATTAACGACTTCTTTTTCGATTTTCATGGAAACAACTTCATATTTGCCATTCACCACAACGCTGACCATGCCGCCACCGGCCTGCGCATCAACGGTTTTTGTCTCCAGCTCCTTTTGCAGGCTGGCCATTCGCTCCTGCATTTTTTTGGCCTGTTTCATGATGGTATTGAAATTCTGCACGCTTGATCCTCCTCATCTCATGGTGATGTTTTCATCACCCCTTTATTTTAGTTTGTTTTCTCAGGCTGTACCCTGATTTCCACCACTTTGGCATCGGAAAGCTCATCCATAATTTTCTGCAAGAGCGGCTGCCTCATGGCCTCCCGTTTTATATCATGAACGACACCGGCCTGAGGGCGACGGTTCTGTCCGTTTGCGGCGCTATTTTCGATGCCGGATGCTTCAACTTTAATCGCGATATTTTTTTGAAGCCATTTACAGGCGATCTGTTCTATGGGTTCTTTCTGCGTCGTCCTGATTTCATCCAAAAAAATGTAATTCTTCGGAAAACCGAGGGTCAGACAGCCATCATCATAGCTTAAAACCTCTGCGGATTCAATTTTAGCACCCAGAATGGGATTTTCCTTTTTAATGAATTTTTTCAATTGGTCGCACAACGTCTTCAAATCAGACGCAGCGTGGTTCGACGCACCGGGTTTATCTTCGGTATGTGGTGTCGTTTCAATGACGGATTTTTTTTCAGAAACCGTTCTCGTATGATATCCGTCGGTTGCAGACACGCCGGGTTGCAGTCTTTGTTCGATACTTTCGATGGTCGAAATAATTTCTGCAAGCGGAATAATCGGCTCCAGATACGCCATCTTGACGATAATGGTTTCCAGTTTCATGCGCGGTTCCTGGCTGCGCCGTAAATTGCCCTCCTCGACAATCAATATTTCCAGATAGCGTTGCAGTGTTTCTCGCGATATTCTCTGCGCCTGTTCTTTCAACTTTTCAATCTGTTCGGTGGCAATGTCAAAAGACGTGCTGCCGTTGCCTGCGATTTTAACCAAAAGCAAATTTCTGAAATGCTTCAGTAGCATCTGGTAGAAAAACTTCATATCGATACCAGCAAGATATGCTTCTTCCAGAATCAGGAGACAGGCGCCGGCATCCTGATTTAAAACCGCATCAGAGAGACGGAAAAGGTACTTTCTTGCCGCCAACCCCAAACAGGCTTCCGCATCGGCATCCCGGATATCCATCCCGGCGTAAGAAATGACTTGATCAAAAATGCTCTGCGCGTCGCGCATACTGCCGTCACCCGCTTCGGCAATCCAGGAAAGAGCAATCGGACTGATTTGGATTCCTTCTTTAGAGGCCACAAGGCCTAAATTTGCGATCATCTCTTTGAGGGGGATCCGGCGAAAATCGTAGCACTGGCAGCGCGACAGAATGGTTGCCGGAATCTTGTGGCTTTCGGTCGTTGCAAAGATAAAAATGACGTGAGCCGGTGGTTCTTCCAGCGTTTTCAAAAGCGCGTTGAAGGCCGGGTCGGTCAGCATATGTACTTCATCGATGATATAAATTTTATATTTTGACGAGGCGGGAGCGAACTTGACATTTTCCCGCAGCTCCCGGATTTCATCAATCCCCCGATTGGAAGCACCGTCAATCTCATGAACATCCAGCGCCGTGTTATTGGTAATCTCCAGGCAATTGGAGCACTGATTGCAGGGAGTGGGTGTTGGACCTTTTTCACAGTTGAGGGCTTTGGACAGAATCCGGGCAACTGACGTTTTACCCACACCTCGCGGTCCGCTGAAAAGAAAGGCATGCGCCACACGGTCCTGCGCAATGGCATTGCGCAGGGTTTTTACGACATGTGACTGACCGGCAACTTCATCAAACGTCTGCGGTCTGAATTTTCTGGCAAGAACTTGATATTCCAACGAAACTCCAAAATGGTCTGTGAATTGACATACTGGTGACCGGGTTTACCGCAACACATGTCGGACATTGCTACCGCTGCTTCCTTCCGGACCTGACGGGGTTCACAAGCCTCCGTTGCGCGGGACCCGGCCATATTGTTTCCTTCAAACAGCTACCGGCGGAGACTGTTAATCGATATACAAACAGGAATCAACTTATTTTTTCGATCTGATCCAGCCGATCACGTAATCATTTTGATTGAAGATTCCTTCATAAAAAACATGGCGGAGAGAGCGGGATTTGAACCCGCGGTACACCTTTGGGGGCGTACACACGATTTCCAGTCGTGCTCCTTCAGCCGCTCGGACATCTCTCCGCATGAGTCATCTTATGTTATGTCAAGCCGGCAGAAACCGGCAAGAAATCCTAACATATCATGCTTTTCATCTCTATCTTTCTTTTCTCAAACCAGTCAGGACATCTCTTTTAACGCCCTGAAGCCTACCCTCCGTTCATCCCTCTATTTCAGGGTGGTTCTATCTAGCAAATAACAATTGATAGTTCAAGTTAAACATGACAGGAATTTATTGGGCCGTTATATTTGTATCCGGACCAGTAGAACCTGTGTTTGAAATTTTCGTTTTCATTGAGCAAAAAATTTTTCTATTGACAAAACTCACGGAAAAAAATAAGCTCTTGCTTCAAGAGGTTCATTAACGTGATAAAAGCAGTTCATATTCAGGATATCATCATTATCAACATTATAATTAGCTTCTGCATAGGGGGCCGGAGCGCGGTGTAGTATTATTGTTAAATAACCAAAACTCAAATCCGCTGCCAGGCCAAGCCCGGCGGCGGATTTTTTTATGTTTCCGTTTCAGCGGCATCGCCCACTAAAAATAGACTTGTGAAATCAACCCGTTCAACGGTGGTTTAAAGGAGAAAATCAATGAAAAATAAAGTACTGGTTTACGATACCACTTTACGAGACGGCACCCAGGGTGAACAGACCAATTTTTCAGCAGAAGAAAAACTACGTATCGCCCAGCGCCTTGACGACCTGCATTTCGACTATATCGAGGGTGGCTGGCCCGGCTCAAACCCCAAGGATGCGCGTTTTTTCGAAATGGCGAAAAGCGTGAAATTCAAAAATTCCCGGCTGACCGCTTTCGGCAGCACTCGCCGCGCACATATCAAGGCTGAATCCTGCCCGAATTTGAAAGCGCTGATCAAGTCCGGCACTCCCGCCTGCGCGATTGTCGGGAAATCATGGGATTTGCACGTTACCGAGGTTTTAAAAACGGACTTGAACGAAAATCTGGCAATGATTGCCGATTCGATTCAATACCTGAAATCGATTGGCAAGGAAGTGTTCTTTGATGCCGAACATTTTTTCGATGGTTATAAACATCATTCCCGCTATACCACCAAAGTCGTAAAAACGGCACTGGCCGCGGGTGCCGATTTTATTGTTCTTTGCGACACGAACGGCGGATGTCTGCCTCATGAAATCTGCTCCATGGTGAAAAAAATATCCGCACATGTTCCTCCGGAAAAAATGGCCATTCATGTCCATAATGACGGAGGCCTTGCGGTCGCCAACACCATTGCCGCTGTGCAGAAAGGTGTCGTAATGGTTCAGGGAACCATTAACGGTTACGGCGAACGGTGCGGCAACGCCGATTTGATTTCGGTAATCGCCAATCTGCAGTTTAAAATGGGGAAAAAATGCCTTCCCTCCGAATCCATCAGGCAGCTTACGAATCTTTCTCATTACGTCAGTGACGTGGCCAATGTGCCGCCGCTGAATTCCCGGCCGTTTGTCGGACGCAGCGCCTTTGCGCATAAAGGTGGCGTGCATGTCAGCGGCATCGTTAAAAACCCGGCGGCCTATGAGCATATTGACCCGGAACTGGTCGGCAATCATCGACGGGTTCTGGTTTCCGATCTTGCCGGAAAGAGTAATGTGGAATATAAAGCCAGAGAACTGGGTATCGATTTGTCCAAAAATGACGCAGTCAGCAAAAAAATTGTCCACGAAGTCAAGCTCATGGAAGACCGCGGATTTCAGTTTGACGCCGCCGATGGCTCACTTTCCTTATTGATCAAGAAAGCGATCGGCGAATTTGTCGCGCCTTTTAATCTGGAAACTTTCAGCGTGATTACCTCCCGTACTGAAAATAATCCTTGCCTTTCACAGGCAACCATCAAGATATCCGTTGCCGGGGAAGAAGAACTGACTGCCGCCGAAGGAAACGGTCCGGTGAACGCTCTCGACCATGCCCTGCGAAAGGCGCTGACGAAATTTTATCCCCAAATTAAAGACATGCATCTGGTTGACTTCAAAGTGCGCACGCTGGAAGGATCGGAAGGAACGGGCGCGGGTGTCCGGGTGCTCGTGGATTCATCCGATGGCGAAGAGGTCTGGAGTACCATCGGTGTTTCCGAAAACATTATCGAGGCAAGCTGGCAGGCGCTGGTGGACAGCATTCAGTATAAGTTAAGCAAAGAGGAAAATCTTGCGGCCCAATAACAGCAATATTTCTCATTTTCAGAGATGTCTTGTTGCGAAAGATTCATTTTTAGTATATGACTTTTGTAAAAGTTAATAAAATCAAAGAAATTAGAAATGCTGCTGTCCATTAACAGCCAGAACCCGCAAATACGACTGATTAAAAAAGCCGCAGACGTTCTCCGTAACGGCGGAATTATCATTTATCCGACTGACACGGTTTACGGTCTGGGCTGTGATTTATCCAATAAGAAGGGTATTGAAAAAATATACGACTTGAAAAAAAGAAACAGGAAACAACCTCTTAGTTTTGTCTGTTCCGATCTGAAACACATCAGTGAATACGCCAAAGTGACCGATTACGCCTATAAAACGATGAAAAGGCTTTTACCGGGAGCTTATACCTTTATTCTGGAAGCCTCCCGTTTGGTGCCCAAAATTATTTTGCCGAAAAGATCAACAACGGGTATAAGGGTTCCGGACAATGAGATTTGTCTTTCGCTGGTCAAGGAACTCGGGCAACCGATTATCAGCACGAGCGTGAAAACGGAAGAGGGAGAGGCATTGGGCGATCCCGCCGTTATCAAGGAATATTTTGGCAAAGTGGTGGATTTAATTATCGATGGTGGTATTATCTTGCCACAGCCATCAAGCGTCATCAGTCTGGTGGATGACAGCACAGAAATTATAAGAATAGGTAAAGGCGATATCAGCGCCTTTATGTAAATAAACAAAAGGTTGAGCCGCTATATTAAAAATCAGATATCTGAAATGTCTGTCTGGGCGCGTGTTGGTGCCCCGGTAGCGGCTGGCCGAAAAGGATCTTTATGAAGCACATTATGCTCGTTAACGCTGTTCATAAGGAACAGATGCGGATGGCTACGGTTAACGAAAAGGGCACTTTGGTTGATTTCAACATTGAAATGCCGACAAGAGAACCTATTACCGGCAATATCTATAAAGGTAAAGTTCTGAAAGTTGAACGTGGTCTGCAGGCCGCCTTCGTGGATTATGGAGGCAGTAAAGACGGTTTTCTTCCCCTTAAGGATGTCAATCCGGAATACCTTGCTGAACCGGACAGTAGCCACTCCAACGGAAAACCCGTTTTAAAAACCGGTACCGAAATTATTGTTCAGGCGATAAGAGAAGCGGTTGGCAATAAAGGCGCGCTGCTGACCTCTTTTGTATCGCTGCCGGGCAGGTATCTGGTTCTGTTGCCCAACAAACCCGGAAGCGGTATTTCCCGCAAAGTGGAGGATGAGGAAGACCGACAAAAAATAAAAAACCTGATGAAGCAGATTAAAATCCCCGAAGATATGGGCTTCATCGTACGAACGGCCGGATACAACCGAACCAAGCAGGAAATCTCCCGCGATTACCAACATCTCGTACGCCTCTGGAAGGAAATCAACAAGAAAGCAAAAAGCATTCACGAACCTTCGCTGATTTACCAGGAGACGGATTTCGGTGTGCGCAGCATCCGCGATTATCTTACTTCGGAAATTGAAGAAATTATGGTGGATGATCAGGAAACGTTCCGGAAAATGCGTGCTTATCTGCGGGCCATTTCTCCCCGATATATCAAAATGCTCCGGCACTATAAAGAAAAGACGCCTCTTTTTGACCATTATCATCTGGAAGAACAAATTCGCGTCATCTATCAGGAGCGTGTTGAACTGAAATCCGGCGGTCATATCGTGATCAATCCGACGGAGGCAATGATCACGATTGATGTCAATTCCGGACGTGGTTCCAATAAAAAAAATATCGAAGAAACAGCCTTCAAAACCAATATCGAAGCCTGCGAAGAAATTGCCCGTCAACTGCGTTTACGCGACCTCGGAGGTTTGATCGCCATTGATTTTATCGATATGATGGATAAAAAACACATCGCCGATGTGGAAAAAGCCTTTAAAAAGGCGCTGAGCATCGACAAGGCCAGAATTCAGCTTTCCAGAATTTCCAAGTTTGGCATTCTGGAATTATCCCGGCAGAAAAAACAGTCCACCATTCAGGAAATCAGTTATACGAAATGTCCTTACTGTAAAGGGAGCGGCTTACGCCCATCTCTGGAGGCTGCCGCTCTGGGAGCATTTCGTAAAATCGAATCGGAAGCCGTTAAAGGAATGTGTTCCGAACTGAAAATTATTCTTCCTCATGAAATCGCCGATTACATTCTCAATCGGAAAAGAAGTGAGCTGCTGGATCTGGAAACGGAATTCGATATCGCTTTGAACATTGCCGGCAGCGGTGAAATACCGTGGGATCATGCAGAAATCCAACACGTGCTGAAGGGTCAAACCCATCTCCAGGAACAGCTGGAAGAAGCTGCCGAACCAAGACCTGAAGATCTTTCCGAAACAACCGGTGACTCTAAAGCTTCATCAAACGGAGAGAAGCCGTGTCAAAAGAAAAGCAGACGGAGACCCCGCCATAAGAAAAAAAGGAACACTGAACCTGTGGTAGCCGTTTCGTCGTCAGGGGATGTTTCGCCGGACGCTGATACGGGTGAGGCCGGCAAAGACAACTTATCGGCCCTGCTCATTATGGACGCTGTTCCGGAAGAAAACACCGTTGTAAAAAAGAAGGAAGACAGAAAAAATAAGATCATCACAGCAAGAACGGACGATTAGCAGAAAAGCATTTCGGGTTATTTCCCTCTGGCTAACTCTCTGGATCGCTTGGTTGCCGCCTGCACGGTGGCAACCATGATTTTCCGGATGTTATTGGATTCCATCACCTTCAGTCCCGCAAATGTCGTTCCGTTGGGTGATGTCACCATCTCCCTCAGCTGAGCAGGTTCTTGGTCACTTTCCAAACAAAGACGCGCGGCCCCCAACATGGTTTGCGCGGCAAGCTGTTTGGCCAGGCTTCTTGACAATCCTGTTTTCACTCCCGCTTCAATCAATGCTTCGATGATAAGAAAAAAATATGCAGGACCACTGCCGCTCAGTCCGGTCACCGCATCCATCAATTTTTCATCAACCTCAACGCTGATGCCTACGGCATCAAAAATGGAACGGGCTTTTTTGATATCCGCTGCCCGGGCATATCTCCCCGCGGTAATCGCCGCCACCCCCTCTCCTGCCAGCGCCGGGGTGTTGGGCATGACTCTGATCACACGGACGCTCTTGGTCAAATGGCTTTCAATGAATTTGGTCGTGACACCCGCGGCAATGGAAATCACTGTTTGAGATGGCGCCACAACGGGGCTGATGTCTTGAAGCGTCATGGCCATATTTTGCGGTTTGACAGCAAGAATAATGACATGGGCCCCTGAAACGGCTTTTTGATTATCAAGAGTGACTTTTGTTTTAAGAGATTTACGTAAAAAATCGAGTCTTTGGGGATCAATGTCGGCAATGATAATATTTTTTGCAGTGTAAATTTTTTGTGTGATCAGTCCCCGGGCAATGATACTTCCCATTTTCCCGCCGCCGATAATCGCAGTCTTTTTTTCTTCTGGCATTCACGAACCTCCTGACGCCGTTTTCAAACATAACCGCATTGAAGTCTGGCAACCCAGCTACGGAATGCGTTTGATCACCGTAACCTTGTCTCCAACTTTAAACCCGTTTCTATAGAGAAACAGCCCGACCATACGGACTGTACCTTCACTGTCTTCAAAATAAAGCCTTTTATGATATTGATCGCCCGGCTTAAACGGCTCTACAAATTTTAACGTTCCCCATTCTTTTGGAACAATCCCTCGAGCGGTTATTTCCTGAGGCAACTCTGATGCATAACCCGATAAGGCTGTAATGGTCACGATCATGACCACCATCGGCACACAAAATAAATTTTTCATTGTTCACTCCTTATCATTATCATTGAAGGTCATGATGCGACTTGCAGGAACGTTTTTATTGCCCTGCGGCTCCCTGATATGACCGCGTTGGTCCTTTCATCAAGACAGAAAACTGCCTAATTTCTTAAAGCAATGAACAAAGAAACAACGGCAACAAAAGAGTAAATCATAGGATCCTGATTAATCGTTACACCGGCTATTTGTTCCTGATTAAGACACGATGATGCCTGGTGCCCCAGATAGGCGATGATGGCCAAATTAATAATCACACCGATGATTTTAAACATAGGGTTCTCCTTTCCCACGGATAATCGAAATGTTTGGTACCAGCCTGGTGACACTACTTAAGTCAGCGTTTCCTGCAATCTAGCATAAAATGGAGGAATAGAAAATTAAGATTTTCAGGAAGATAGGGAACGAAATACAGCGGCGGACTGGTTTTTAATACCATAACACTGCCACGCTGCCTTACCTTTTCCCCCTCAAGGAGTTTCGTCGTCTCACCAATTCATCGTAAAGTGCCTCCAGCGGTTTTGCCGTTTCGCTGCCTTCAAACGCTGCTACCGCGGCGGCCACTGCCTCCAACGTTGACATATGGCCGGGACGGTACTGCTTCCTCAGCCTTTTTTTCTGAAAATCCGGTTCAGGTAAAATGATACGCGGCATGGACCACAGCAGAGAAACACTGCTATACAAACGACGAGCCTGCCTCCATGTTGCATCAATCACCACCACCCGCTTAATAGACGACTTGTCCATTGCGTCGTGTGGGGTGCCGGTTCCATCCGGCCAGAGCAGCCAGGTTCCGGGAGCGCGTAAAAATTCTGTCTGGATGCAGGGAAGGCCGATACGCTCTCCTCCGCCACAGGGAATCATTCGGGAGTTCGGCATCGCCAGCGCGACGAAACGGCCTGTATTACTTGGGCGTTCAGCTTCAAAAATATGCCGCAAAATCAGAAACTCAACACGCGTCCATATCGTCGGTATCATCGAACAGATGCATATCTCCAGGCGCTGGTAACAGCGAAAGCAATGGGTTTTATGATTGGGCGGGTTCTTCGAGCGCATTCATGCAAGCTAAAATATGATTTTTTTACTCTATGTATATAGGCAGAGCCGGCCGGTCTGTCAATCTCTGTTTAACCTTAAACTGCCTGATCGGTGATCGAGGATGAGCCCTCTTTTCTTCCATTGCATAAAAATTTGTTTTTATGCTATTGAATGACGGGTTCAGGACTGAAAACATGCTTAAATACTTAAAAATTGAGTCGACCATGATTGCCTGCTGGGTAAATCGGGAGAACTTTGACTCGCAAAAACAAAATCTGTTTTTCATCCATGGCTCCGGTGGAAATCACAGTATCTGGTCTCATCAGTACGGCAGGCTCCATAAAAATTACAATATAGCCGCCGTTGATCTTCCCGGTCACGGACAGTCCGAAGGCAAGGGGGAAAAAGACGTCAAGAGATACAGCGAATGGGTCAAAAAAATTATGGAGGCAATCCATTGGGAAAAACCTGTGCTTGTGGGCCATTCGCTGGGTTCGGCGATTGCGCTGCAATTTGCCATCAACTATTCAGAAGACATTGCGGGCATCGTTTGCATTGGCGGAGGAATGAAAATGCCGGTGAACAGTTTTTTTCTGGATTTTCTGCAGACGAACCCACCGGAAATTCCTGCTGAAATTATAGAACTGATATGCAAATACTCACTGGCGAAAGAAAATCGAACCCAATTTTCCGACCCGCTGGGAAAAAGCATTGCACTGTCAAAGGTGGATACCCTGTATGGTGATCTTCTGGCGTGCAATGCACTGGATTTAACGCAGGATGCCCGCAAAATCAAAGTCCCCGCTTTAATTGTCTGCGGTTCAGAAGATAAAATGACACCCCCGGACCTTTCCCGTAAACTTGCCGCCGCCATAGGCCATGCTCAGTTGGAAATTGTTGAGGGCGCGGGTCACATGGTGATGCTGGAAAAGCCGTTAGAATTTAACCATTTTCTGGATAATTTCGGGAAATCCATTTTCCCGGCGGTTGGGAATCAGCCCTGACTGCTCAATATTTTTCAAGCGAGGTCTTACGATGTTTGTTTTCAATAACTTAGTGGTAGCATTGGCGCAGGTGATCAATATCGTTTTAACCATCTATATGTGGATTATTATTTTCCGTGCCCTTATATCATGGGTTAATCCTGATCCTTACAATCAAATTGTAATTATTTTACATCGTATCACCGAACCGGTTCTCGGGCCTGTTCGCAGAAGAATACCCATGCGCAACATAGGGATTGACCTCTCTCCGGTCATTGTTTTGCTGGTGATTATTTTTCTGAAGTACTTTTTGGTTGAAACGTTGATTCAAATGGCAAATCGTTATTAATTATTTCTCATAAAGAATTTCTTCGAAGCAATATGATCATTTTAAAGGAAACCAAGAACGGTCTGGCCTTTGACATTCTCGTCATTCCGCACGCTTCCCGTGCCGAAATCGTCTGTATTCAGGATGGCGTTTTTAAGCTCAAGGTTACCGCGCCGCCGGTAGAAGGCGCGGCCAATGACGCCTGCATAAAGTTACTGGCCGGTGAATTGGATCTTAAAAAAAGCCAGATGGGAATATCTCACGGTGCGAAATCCAGAAGAAAAACGGTAACGGTGAAAAACATAAATAAAAAAGAATTGGAATTGAAGATCAATAGTTTTCTGAAAACTAATAAGATCATCGAGCAGACAAGTCTTTTTGAAAAAAAGAAATCGGACAAATAGCGGATCCGCCTTTATGGAACAGAAAATGAATTCGGAAAATTCCAAAGTGGTCAGGGCGGCCGGAATTGTGGGCGCCCTGACCATGGTGAGTCGTGTTTTCGGACTCGCACGTGACATGGTCATCGCCGCTTTCTTCGGTGCCAGCTGGATGACGGATGCCTTCTGGGTGGCTTTCCGCATCCCCACAACGCTGAGCCGGTTGCTGGGCGAAGGTTCGCTTACCGCTTCTTTCATTCCTGTTTTTACCGAATATCTGCATAAGAAAACAAAAGAGGAAGCTTTGGAGCTGGCGTATAACGCATTTACATTTCTTTCCATTATTCTGACTATCGTAACAACGCTTGGCATTATTTTTTCACCTTTCATTATCAGCGTGATCGGTTACGGCTTTACTTCGGATCCAAGGCAATTCGCACTGGCGGTTTTTTTGAACCGCCTGATGTTTCCCTACATATTCATTATTTCCATGGGGGCTTTATTCATGGGAATTCTGAATTCCTTCCGGCGCTTTACCTCTCCGGCTTTATCACCGGTCATATGGAATATCGCCATTATCGCTGCGGCATTAGGGTTACGTTCTTTCTTCGCTGAACCAATTACGGCGCTGGCCATCGGTGTCCTTATAGGCGGTGTGCTGCAGCTCGCCCTGCAATGGCCTTTTTTACGAAAATGCGGGGTTCGGTTGCAGTTCCGTTTCAATATCCGTCATCCGGGGCTGAAACAAATCGGCCTTCTCTTGATTCCGGCTATGCTCGGCGCTGGAATTACCACCATCAATATTTTTGTTTCGAGTACGCTGGCGTCCCTGTTACCACGCGGCTCAGTCACATATCTTTTTTATGCCGACCGCATTATGGAGCTTCCACTGGGCGTTTTCGCCATCGCCATCGGCACGGCAATACTGCCCAGCTTTTCACGACACGCCGCCGCCGGAAACATAGACGAATTGAAATCAAGCATTTCTTTTGCCTTGCGCATCATGCTTTTTCTGACCATTCCCTCAACCTTTGCATTGATGGTTTTAAATACTCCGATTATTTCTGTTTTGTTTCAACGAGGCGCTTTTGATGCCCAGGCTGCTATTTGCACCGGGCAGGCCCTGTTTTTTTACGGTATGGGATTGTGGGCTTTTTCTGTTGTCCGTGTTTTTGTACAGTCGTTTTATGCCTTGCAGGATTCCAAATGGCCGATGAGAGCAGCCATGATCTCTTTCGTTGTCAATCTGCTGTTTAGCCTGGCCCTGATGTATCCGATGAAACACAAAGGGCTTGCCCTGGCCAATTCTCTGTCTGCCGTTGCCAATGTTTTTATTCTTTCTTTGGTTCTGAAAGGGAAGATTGGTCAATTTCTTGATCGTTCCTTTTATACCTCTGTTTTCAAAATCGTTTTGTCCTCGGTCATCATGGTGGCATCCATCATGCTGATTGATTATTTCCTGCCATGGCATATCGACGCGGCCTTCAAAACAAAAGCGATTTATCTTATCAGTACGATTACCGCCGGAGGCGCGGTATTTCTGTTGAGCGCCTATGGGCTCAAAAGCCAGGAAATCCATTCGATCGTCAATATTTTGAAAGAAAAGCTATCCCGTTCATCAAATGGATTATCCTGATAAAATGATTGACTTCAACATTCCAAAATGATAGGAACTTTCGTTCTGACGATCAGAATGAACCGAGAGGTTTTAGGCCAATTTATGTTAGATATCAGATATTTAAGACAGAACATCGATCTGGTTCGCGAGAAGATGGACAAACGCGGTCAAAAGATAGATTTTGACCGGTTTTTAGATTTGGATGCCAAAAGACGGGATATTCTCCAGGCTGTGGAAACTCTGCGCAATGAGCGCAACAGCGTTTCCAAACAAGTCGGTGAGCTGAAGAAAAAGAAGGAAGGCGCTTCTGCTTTGATCGAGAAGATGGGCGAGGTATCGGCCAAGATAAAGGAATATGATGAAAATCTCCGCCAGATAGAGGAAGAGCTGAACACCTTCGTCATGATTGTGCCGAATGTCCAGCATGAATCCGTGCCTGTGGGCAGCAGTTCCGAGGATAATCCGGTAGTACGCACCTGGGGTAAAAGGCCGGATTTCAGCTTCGAACCCAAACAGCACTTCGATCTGGGCGAGAGTTTAAACATTCTGGATTTCGCCCGTGGAGCAAAGATCGCCGGGGCGCGTTTTACCGTCTATCGTGGCGCGGGAGCCCAGTTGGAAAGGGCAATCTTTAATTTCATGCTCGACCTTCACACGGAAAAAAATGGTTACACAGAAGTGCTGACGCCCTTCATGGTCAATGCTGAAAGCATGACCGGTACCGGTCAGTTGCCGAAATTTAAGGAAGACCTCTTCAAGATAGAAGGTATGGAGTATTATTTGATTCCGACAGCCGAGGTTCCGGTAACCAATATTTATAGAGACGAAATTCTGGAAGAAGAAAAACTGCCGGTATATTTTGTTGCCTATTCTCCCTGTTTCCGGGCGGAAGCAGGCTCTTATGGAAAAGACACGCGCGGCCTGATTCGTCAGCACCAGTTCAACAAAGTCGAAATGGTAAAATTTTCCAAACCGGAAACGTCCTATGAAGAGCTGGAAAAACTGACAGCCAATGCGGAAGAAGTTCTGATACAGTTGGGTATTCATTTCCGCACGGTCTGTCTGTGCACAGCCGATTTAGGTTTTTCTTCAGCCAAAACATACGATGTGGAAGCATGGCTGCCCGGGCAGAACACTTACCGGGAAATATCGTCGTGCAGTAACTTTGAAGATTTTCAGGCGCGCCGGGCTTCTATTCGGTTCCGCAGAAAAGAAAGCGGCAAGGTCGAGTTTGTTCATACGCTTAACGGCTCCGGTTTGGCGGTGGGCAGAACCGTGGTGGCGGTATTGGAAAATTATCAGCAGGCAGACGGTAGTGTCATCATTCCCGAGGTCCTGCGTCCTTATATGAGAGGTTTGGAACGGATTGTTCCATAAGGAGTTTAAAAAGATTAATAAATGGAGGGATGGCCGAGTGGTCGATGGCGGCGGTCTTGAAAACCGTTGGGTGAAAGCCTCGCGGGTTCGAATCCTGCTCCCTCCGCCAGAAAATAAAAACAAGCGCTATTTTTTTATCGCGGTGTTTTAAATAAATCGGCAATACAAAGCGGAGAGATGGCTGAGTGGTCGAAAGCGATCGCCTGCTAAGCGATTGTACGCCCTTTAAAGGTGTACCGCGGGTTCAAATCCCGCTCTCTCCGCCATTTTAAATCATTTTCAGTTGACGGTCATTGCCCGCATCAGCCGAATTTGAAAAGTTTCAGCGCCCATGGCTCAGCTGGATAGAGCGCCAGACTACGAATCTGGATGTCGGAGGTTCGAATCCTCCTGGGCGCGCCAAAAATCAAGGGGTTAGGCACTTTTGTCTAACCCCTTATTTTTTTTGTGAAAGATTTGTGAAAGAATTTCTTTTCATATATTCACATATTACGTAGTAAATACAACAAGATACGATTTTTCACAACTACTTTGTTATATTCACTATTTTTCTCTTCATAAAAACATCAGAGACATTCACCAAAAACCACATAAAACAAGGATGATAAAAAATGATTTTATATGATTTTTCTAAATAGTCGTCCCTGAAAAAGTCATTTTTTCTAAAAAGTGTCAGCGGGGATCATTTTGAAATGATCTCCGCTCATATTCTGACCGATCAATTGGCCTTCACGATCAAGATTACAATAAAAGAG
>Ga0255344_1001808_pt1 | contig 27456 bp, 47 predicted proteins | sample wastewater_treat_5_FD_192414 | JGI IMG/M metagenome (GOLD analysis project Ga0255344, IMG submission 192414) | Wastewater microbial communities from Lulu Island WWTP, Vancouver, Canada - plant18 | ecosystem: Engineered > WWTP > Wastewater > Unclassified | place: Canada: Vancouver, British... | reverse complement strand
ACAATAAATAAGAAAGAACACGGTTTTCATTTCCCAAAGAATCTTTAATGTCTGACATGGTTAATCTCCTTTTGTAGTTGATGATTAGGGTTGTTTCACCTTGAATTGCAACAAGCACGCAAGATAATTTAAATCAATTTTCAATTCTGATGAGATTTACTTGTGTATATCCGTTAATAATTCGTGTATTAAAAAAGCTTGTCCTACAACCAATCAATACCTTTGGTTTTTATAACAACAACGACGCCAATGATGATGTCGGTTGACGTAAATGCCGATGGATGGACATTTTTGACGACCTACCCAACTCATCATCAACCCGATTGCTATTGCTTGTTGCAAGCAATCGGGTTGAGTTTAATAATTGTAAAAATAAACACTAAAATTCTTTAAGATAGCATTTTTCATTAATTGGTAATCCTCCAAGAGGATACTCTGTCATTTAATGAGCCGAAGCTACTGCAGTTTGCGAAGCAAGAAGTAGAATCGCCAGTATAGTTGGCTAGGTCATATACATAAATATAGTTACAACCTGAATAACCGGCGCCGGAGCTAATTCGATTATCAATTGACGATGATACCTGAGACACCCCATAACTGATGCTGGATGAGCACATTTCTGTACCATAGTAGCTAATCAGGATATTCCTATAGTTGACATCATCATAAAAGTGTGCGAGAAAATAGGCGTTCGTTCCAAAATCATGCAAATTGAAGTTAGTACCACATTTCACACTAAGAATTCTAGAAGTACTTTTACCAGTTTGTAAGGGCTCTAACAAAACGTTGCAAACTTGCGGGATCTCAATAGCGTCTTTTTCTACTTCGTCTACACCATAGCCATAAACAGGCTCAAGGAAACAACAGATAATAAAAGCAACAACTAATATCATCCGAAAAAAAAGTAAAAATTTATAGTTCTTCATGTCTCTTTAATTCCTTTCTTGCATCTGGAAAGTCTTCCTGGTAATTGGGGATAAACAACTTAACCTCAGTACCCTCACCTAATATACTGCTCATGGAAATCCGTCCCCCTATTTGATTTAACAGTGTTTTAACAATTGGCAAACCTAACCCGGACCCTCCGGTTTGTCTCGATCTGGATTTGTCGACTCGATAAAAGCGATTAAATATCTTCCCAATATCCTCCTTATCTATTCCGATACCATTATCCACAACCAAAATTTCACAACCTTCTTCTGATTGATTAGATGAAATAACAACTTGGCCTCCATGTTTGTTATACATAATTGAATTTTCAATAATGTTTGTGATGATAGTTTGGAGGAACAGCACTTCCGTGTTCAAAATATGCTCTGATTCAGTCATGTTTTTGACTTCAACACTTTTTTCTTTGGAAAGCGGCAACAAAAGTTCGACGCTTTCTTCTACGAGGGTTTTGATATTTACCATCGATGGAACAATTACGCTGTAATCTGATGACAAGCATTTAAGCTTGTCAATTAATTGTTCCAATCGAACCGCAGAGCGATCAATAGTTGCGCAAAGAGAGTAACAATCTTCTGGAGTAAGATTTGTCTTCTTTTTAACAACATCAATCTTCATGCGAATTGAAGCTACAGGAGTTCGAAATTCATGAGCAACATCAAGCATAAACTGGTTCTGTTTCTCAAGTTGATTCTCGAACCTGCTTAAACTAAGCATGATAGCTGAATGAAGTTCAGATAATTCCTGGCTTGGCATGACTTTACTTAAACTCTCCGTACTTTTTTTTGTTCCTAAGGATATGGACCTAGAGAGTTTTTCAATTGGATCTGTTATTTTTTTGCTCAAAAAGAATGAAAGAATAAGTCCCATTAGCAATGAACCAACTAATGTGAAAAAAATCATTTTCTGTAATCTCGTTTGAAGCCTGATTAGTGCCTCAGACTCCATACTTTCTATGTTCAAAGGTACAATGGGATTAGGAGATTTCGTTGTATCTTCGCTTTCTTGTTTTTTAATAGATATCGGTGTAATTTCCATCACCGGAACCTTAAAGAAAACTGATGATTGAATTAATGCAGATATTGATACAAAAAAGATTGTCCCTTGAATAAGAAAAACAAAAAATATCAATAAAATTAGTTGCCATCGTAATGGAAATTTTGCAATAATATTCTTAACCTGAGAAGTAGATTCTTTTACCATATAAAACTCCTTTCAATTCTATCGGAAAGGATGTTAAATCCGCATTAAATTAAACCGCATTTTATTCAACTATCAGGGTATATCCAACATTAACAGTCGTTGTAATTACAGGATTAGTGACTCCGGCTTCTTTTAGTTTGGTTCTAAGGTAACTGATTTGTGTCCGCACAGAATTTGAAAACAAAGCATCTTGTTCTCCCCAAATGTGTAAAATCAGTTCTTCTGCAGCAACCACCCTGCCGATATTTTGTGTCAAATATTCCAACAGACTGTACTCTTTGGCAGTTAGCTTGATCTCTGAATCATCCATATAAACCAATCGAAGGTTGGTATCAATTGACAGTTGACCGACCTCCACCATAGGGCTTCTGACATTTAGATTTCTACGACAAAGAGCTCTGATACGCGCTAATAATTCTTCGAAATGGATAGGTTTGGAAAGATAATCATCTGCACCCTGATCCAACCCCTCAATCTTCTCAAACACTTCTCCACGTGCTGACAAAATACAAATCAACACCTTGGGATTAATACTTCTGAATTTATCGCAAAGAATTAAACCATCTGTATCTGGTAAATTTAGGTCTAATAGTATGAGATCGTATGGATACAAGTCATACAAAAACAAGGCCTCTTCACCATTTATAGCGATGTCTACAACATAGCCTTCATTTCTCAAGCCTTCAGATAAAGAATCAGAGAAATCTTCTTCATCATCAACGAGTAAAATCCGCATTTACTTCTCCACTCATTAAATCCAACACATATTAATTTTACCAAATTAGAGAAGATTGGTTATTACACTTAATGCGGAATTAATGTCAATTATGTAAATTGAGATAATGCAACACTCCATAACAATCAGATACAACCATGAAACCTATACATCCCAAAGTCGTTTAGTAGGTTTTAGTTTTCACGGGCTTCTCATGATAAGCCTGATCTAGGAATAGAAAACCATTGATATCGACACAAGGAAAAGCTCTGCTTTGATGAAAGCAGAGCTTTTTTTAATGTTTTTCTCGAGCTTATCCACATTGGCAAATTTTCTTTGAGCACTGTTTTAAGAAGCGAAAGGAGATGACATGATCCCTGAATCCTTTGAATTAGGTGTCTGTTACGCGTTCGATTCTTATTGCAAACGAACATTAAAGAACGAAGCGATTAATGCTCACAAAGCGCTAAACAGACGAAAAAAAAGAATTCTCAATTTTTCAGATCTAGCTCTTGATGAAGAGTATCTGTTCATCAATCCTGACCCTATAGATATTTTGTCCGAATATCGAATTAATGAATTATGGATAAGTAACGAGCTTTTAAAAGCCGTAATCGAAAACCTACCTGAACATTTACAGCAGATCATCAATTTATATTATTTTGATGGTCTCAATGATCGAAAAATCAGCGAGATAACAAAGATTCCGAGAAGTACTATCCAGAACTGGCGGGCTTCTGCTTTAGAAAAACTTAAGCATGATTTGGAAAAAATCGCTCATGACTGTCCGGACATTTGAAGACGATCCTACACCAACAAACAGATTGATTCCATACCCAGTGATTATCTGTGCCGTACAGGGGGACCCGACTGCAATGGATCAAGTTATCGTCCATTTCAATCCATACATAGCATACTTATCCAGACGAAATGTCAGAGATGAAGAAGGTTTCTTAATCATGATAACAGATCCGGAAATAGAAGCTCAGCTAATCTCGCGGTTAGTCCAAGCCGTTGTCCGTTTTAAAATCATAACTGAAGCAAATCTATTGAAATGAATACCCATATAGAGAAATCTGAACCAAAAGGAGCAAATCCCCTTATTAGATACAGCCTTCAATTAGCTATGTTGAGTCGCCTTCTTAGCAATAAATTAATCACACAATCTGAATATGATAAAGTCAGAATAAAGCTGATGGAAAAATTCAATGTAATTTCTGAGCTATCGATTCAATCAATCCCTCAATGTGATGTAAAATATACTATGGTTAGTACACACAGTGAGGAAAGTGATTATGAAAACAGTTGAAATTATTAAAGGACAAGGCACTACCGCTCCTCGTCGAGGGCATGGTCAGGAAATTGAACGACTACGTGTAGCCGCTTATTGTCGTGTAAGCACAGACAGTGAGGATCAGCTCAGCAGCTACAAATCACAGGTTCAACATTACACTGAGTTTATCAAATCCAAAAGCGAATGGGTCTTTTCTGGTATTTATGCTGACGAGGCTATCACAGGAACACAGATTAAAAACAGGGAGGATTTTCAACGGCTTATTAATGATTGTATGAATGGCGAAATAGATATGATTATCACCAAGTCTATCTCTCGCTTCGCCAGAAACACACTTGACACGTTGCGCTATGTCCGTATGCTGAAAGAAAAGAATATTGCTGTCTTTTTTGAAGAGGAAAACATCAATACACTTACCATGGATGGCGAATTGCTGTTGGTTATTTTGAGCTCGGTTGCACAGCAGGAAGTCGAAAACATTTCAGCGAACGTAAAAAAAGGTCTCCATATGAAAATGCAGCGTGGTGAGATGGTCGGTTTCCAGGGTTGTCTGGGTTATGACTATCATCCAGAGGATAAAACCCTGACGGTAAATGAGGAAGAAGCCAAAATTGTACGGTACATTTTTCAGCGGTATATCGAAGGTGCAGGATGCACCATTATAGGAAATGAACTTGAAAACCTTGGTTACAAAACCAAAAGAGGACATACGAAGTGGCCCCCATCCACTGTAATCAACATCATAAAAAACGAAAAATATAAGGGGGATCTGCTCCTCGGAAAAACATTTACCGTAGACCCAATATCTAAGCGACGTCTGGAGAATTTTGGAGAACAGGATAAATACTATATTAAAGACCATCACGAATCAATTGTTTCAGAAGAAGTCTTTTCACAAGCTCAGGAAATCCTTGCAAGACGAGGTCACCCTCGACGACTCAATACTGATGGGAAACGTGAGAAATACAGCCGTAAGTATGCTTTTAGCAGCATGTTACAATGTGGCTTTTGTAATACAAATCTAAACAGGAGAAGCTGGCATACAGGTGCAAGGCATAAAAAGATTATTTGGCAATGCACATTAGCTACCAAAAAAGGAAAGAGATTTTGTCCAGAAAGCAAAGGTATTGAAGAGAGCATTATTGAGAATGCTTTCCTTGAGGCATACAAGCTTCTTTGTGGAAACGATAAAACCATTGTTGATGAATTTCTCACATTGACCGAAGAAACTCTCTCGGAAGAAAACGTGGAAAAAACCATTAGAAAACTTGAAAAGGATTTGCTAACAGCAGATCATAAGAAGAGCAAACTGATAGATTTGCGACTTGAAGGAACAATAGATGAAGAGTCTTTCAGCAAAAAGTTGTATGAGATAGATAGCAACATCGAATCACTTAACTTAACACTAAATGACTTATCCGCAACCAGGGATCAACAGGACGAGCTTAGATCACGGATTCAAAGTTTTCGGTCAACACTTGAAAAACAACCTATATTGGATAAGTTTGATCGTTTAGTATTCGAAAGCATTGTCGAAAAGGCAATAATTGGAGGGTATAATGAGAATGGACAACCTGATCCAGGATTAATCACTTTTATTTTCAAAACTGGATTTAAAGAAAAGTTACATAAAAGTAATTTCGAGGTTTTGAGGAGACAATTTGATTCAGATGGCAATCAAATCGTTCCGTGTACTTCTTCCACAAACGAGGTTGAGTCTGTGCCTTCCTATAATAGCATTAACACACGCTGGTTGCTTGATCAACTCCCACACCGGTATCTTCAACTCCATCGAGATTTTGAATAACTCGTAAATCTCAATCTCTGCTTCGGGCGGTATCTCGTAAACTTCGGGCGCGCAGAGCCACGCCGTTAGTCTTTTTTTGCTTCGGCGGTAAAGAGCAGACGGTCAGCGGTGATTGCTTCGATGATCGTGTTGAGCAGGTAGATTGGCACTTCGTGTTCTGCCAACGCCTTCTGTGTGATCGGAATGATCTTGTCGTTGTCGTCCTGCAGATCCCAGCTCACCACCAGCTTTTCCATCTGGTATGTCAGCCGGTCGATTGGCAGTAGATCGTTGATCTCGTCAAGAAACGCCACAGTAACCGCCTGTGGGCGATATTCAAGGTTGATCACAAAATCACCGCTGGAAGTCTTGTAGGTGACTTCCAGCTTCTTGGTTTCTTTCGTCAAATCCCTTAGTTTCATCTACTCTCCTTGCATGAACTACAGTGCGCTTACGTTTGTGATTACCTCGATGTTCAAGGACTTGCCCCATGTCGCGTCGTGGATTGGCAATAAGCCAAACTCAACGGTGTAAACGTTGTCGAGATCACTCGGGTCGTTCACGTTGTCAATCTGCGCCGGGAAGTCAATCGTGAGCTTGTGGTTGTAAGGTGTGGCAATCAGGCCGCCTGTCGCTTCAATCCTGAACCACTTGGTAGCCGCGTTTCGCAGAGTAGTGATCAAGCCCATGCCAGCGGTGTCGGTTGCCACGACAATGCGTCCGCTTGCGGTTGGCTCACCTTCGACTGCTTCCGGGTTTTGCCCCATCGCCCAAGCCAAGCCGAACTTGTCTGTCAGCGAATACTCCATCGAGAACGAGTTTGCCAAAGCGGTTGCCCCAGCTAAACCGGCCTGTGTGTCAGCCATGTAAAACTTCACCTGTGTCGGCAGGATCGGAACAGGACTGAGCGAGGTGGGCGCAGCGGTGAGCGTTTGTCCGGTTTCGAATGCGAAGCCCACGCCATTACCGCTGACGATCACTTCGTTGCGCGAGAAGTTGAATGTCAATCCGCTGATCTTCGCACCAGCTACGCGCCAAGCACTGTTTGCGTCACCTTGTTCGATGGTGAAGGTCTTGCCTACATCAGACGCGGATGTGTTCGACACGAAAGTCCACTTGTAGGCGGCGGTTGCACCTTGCTGAACAGGCGCGGCATAGTGCAGGAGCGAGCTCAAGAGGTACACGATTTCGTTGTATGTCGGCGCACCTTGAATGCTCAAGCCAGCCCACTCTTTATTGAGTGTGGCGAAACTGGCATACTTGTTACCCATCGCCCGGAAAGGTTTCGTTTCCACCTTCGGGCTGGGGATCATACTTGTAGCCAACAGTTTCTTGTTGGCGGCCACAGGCGTTCCGGGTGTGCTTTCAACCCCGATTTGAACGCCTTGAAATACTGTTGCTGGTAATCCCATGTTCCTTTTCCTTTACTGGGTTTGCACCCGAAAATCCAATATCACCGATTTGTAAGTCTTGCCCTTGTCAAGCTCGGTCTGGACAACCTTCATCTCGAAGTAGCTACTTAGCACGCCACTCGCACTCTTCTTGTGCAAGAGCGTTTCGACCTGGTCGCTTATCGTGTCGAGATCGGTGTAGTCATGCCCTACGTCCACCACCCGGATCTGCCAGCGTTCGTTCTGCAAAAGTTCATCTTTGAACGCGTTGTGGACAGGCAGACTGTCGATAAGCTGGTAAACAACGAAAGGAAACGCTGTTCCTTCCGGTGCACTGTCGCGGTAAACTCGGTTGCCAACCTTACCTGTGATGGTCGCGTCTGTCGTGAGCGCGTTGTGAATCCAAGTTGCCGCGCTCATGACATTGCCACCATGCGTTCCATCAGCCACTCCATTTCCTTTTTGAAGAACGGCGCCCAAAAGTCAAATGATGGACGCAGATAAGGTTGAGCTCCCATTTTCCACGTGCCAAATTCAACATAGCCAGCGTAAGGGGCTGTAGCTCCGACTTCCGCTTTCGACGGCGTAACCTTCGCGCTGATCGTGCTCCGCAAGTAACCAGTCCTCACCGGGCACAGGTGCTTGGCTTCATGCACCATGTTCTCGGCGGTGAGATTGACGAGGTAAGCCACGCTCTTCTTGTAGCTTCTGTAGATGCGCGGAATGCGGTTGGCTCGTATCTTTACGCTTGTGGTAAACATTCGTTTCCCTCGTCCAAAAGGTTGAGCCTTTTGGAAAGATCGGTCACTCGGCGCTCGAGCTCTACAATGCGAGAATCGCGGTTCTTCACCTGTTTTCGCAAAGTTTCGACTTCGCTCTTGAGCTCCGCGTTTTCTTTTTGCAATCTCGAGATCACTGATTCCCTGTCCGTCAGCGAACAGCGCAACTCTCTCAACTCGGCGGTTGTTGCGTCAAGCCTTGTTTCGAGGTAGGTTGTCCTGACCGTCAAATTCTTGATGCGCGTTTCGTAAGCTTCCTGCAGAACGCTCGTAGCTTCGGCGACAACCTTCTTCGCTTCGGCTCTTATCAGTTCCGCTTCCGCTCCAGCTTTCTTGCGGTTGGCAATCGCGGCCACAATTGCACCGCCGATACCACCAGCACCAAGCACGCCCAAGACCAATGCGATGATCTGGTCTGTTGTCATCGCGTCACCTTATCCGATCTTCGCCGCGCTCCGGATGGCGTCATAAACCTTACTCGCCACCAAGCCCAATGCCAATCCAAAAACGGCCGCGCCAAACCAGCCTGCAAAGCCAACCGGCATTCCCATGCTGATCTGATAAAGCACGCCCAAGACCAAGCCGACTACGAAGCTTCCGGCTGTCAGGATCTTTCCTTGCAAGCCGAAGAGCTTGAGTAGCTCCACCAATCCCATGACCACGAAGATCAAAGGTACGCCATTAACAATCTGTTCAAAATCCATCTATGCCTCCGTCACCACAACCCGTAAGGCTGTGATATTTGATTTGCCTTTGTTCGACCAATGCACGCGGTAGTTCACGCTGTTGATCTGAATCTGATCTGTGTCCTCGAGTGCTGTGTCAGCCGGGAGTGTGATCGTCCAGACGCGCTTACTCGTGATCGTAGCCGCGATGCTCTTTTCCATTTCGCCTTTCGGCTCGCCCAATCGAGCGTTCACCGTTGCCTTTGTAGTCCAGCTCTCGCTCCAACCGCTTGCGCTGTTGGTAGTGCTCAAGCCTTGAATGTAGGCCGTTTCGGGAAGGTTCTGCGCTTGGGCATTTTTCATCTTTGCCAAGTTGTCGTTAGTTAGTAGTGTGGTCATTCCTCACCATTCCAATCGAGCGCACCGAGCCGTAAGCCTTCGACTTCTTCGCGTACTCCGAAGCCATCGCCAGCTTACTGTCCTTCTGTCCGGCGAACTCGTAGCTCGAGCCGTCTGCGCTGAACTTTGTAATGTCCTGCTCAATTCTGCCCGCCCAAGTCATCAGCAACATCGCACAAGCGGCATAAACGTCATAACAGAATCCGTTGGCGTAAACCTGATCACAATGGCTTGCAAACGTGAAATATCCGTTGATGTAATTTGCGGTATCGGGCACAAGTGCAGTGCCAGCAGGATCGACAAAGATCACATCGCTTTCCCAATGCTTACGGGAAGATTGCCACTTTAGGTATGTAGTTTCGTCTGGTTGGGGGAGCGGGTCGAGCTCTTCGTTTAGGATGTACTCGCGATGATCGTCCAAGTTCTGCTGGATATCCTCGTCTGTGAATTGTGCTCCAACCCCAGCCGGGTCGTTGATCAATCCACGCACGAGCGTAATCAAACTGGTCATCGCTATTCGTGTTGTCATAGCTACGCTCCCTTTGAGATTCGGGGTGAGTAGGATGAAGGAGACAACCTACCCACCCCGAGATCAAATTAATTCGGCAGTTCCCAAGCGGTGATTTTCAGCGTTTGGGTTTTGGTGCTGGCAGGAGTACTCGTGATCGAGATCGTCCCGTCTGTCTGCTTGAATCGAGCGGAGTCCACCACCAAGTAGGCGATGCCGTTTTGAGCCACAGCGATGGTCAGATCACCGGCCGCTCTTAGGAAAGCGGGTGGTGCTGTTCCGGCATTGACTTTGACGGTCATGGTATCGGCGGCAGCTGCAGTGTTCTGGAATTTCAGCAGGACATTGTGGGTGTCACCGGTCGGGGTGAACTTCAGCGTCACCGCGGTAGTTCCGGTGTCGAGTACACTCTCGGCACAGTCAGCTTTGGCTGTGTCGAGAGTGAGTTTGTTCAGAGTGATTGCTGTTGCGTTAGCCATAGATTACCGCCTAACTCGCAGCATTCTTGGCATACAGGGTCGCCAGCAATGCCGGACGAACTACCTTGTAGCCCCACACGTGCAAGCCCTTGACCGCGTCAGCGAAGCGGAGTTCGGGGCGGTAGGCTTCCACGCCGTTGATCTGACCAGCGAAGCTCACAGCCATCGGGTGTCCAGCGATAATGCGGTAAGTCTTGACGGACTGTCCGTCATCGGTGACGTTGTTCGACAGGTGGACGTTGAATCCGGCCGCCTTGCCGATCAAGCCGTTGGAGCGGATAGTGTTGCCCATTTCGGTGGCGTTGATGAAGCGACTGTCCTTTAGCAGAGCTCCGTGAGCCCATGCAGGAACGACCACCCACCGGCGTCCATCGTCCGGGCAGTTGTTTTCATCGAGGATCACTTTCAGATCCACGAGGTAGTCGTACAGAGCAGAGCCAGCGGTCAGCACCAAGCCGAGTTTCGCGCTCGAGCCATCAGCGCCGACCTTATTGGCGGCAGGAGTGGCGGTGTGGATTCCGGCGAGCGTGGTGTCGACCTCGCGTGCCAAGCCGTAGGCGGCTTCGCGCATAGCCTCGTCCATGACCTTCGGCTTCTGCTGGGCGCGGTCGATGTCATCAATCTGGAAGTTGAAATAATCCGCCTGGTCGATGACGAGCGTGGTTTGAGCATCGGTCAGCGTTTCGGCCGCGCTCATGTCGGTGTTCTTGGTGTAAGAGCCAATGGTCACACGACCGATGGCGTTGATCTTGACGGTGTCGCCGACATTCTTGATGTCGCCTTCGTAGTCGGTGTTTGCGAGCCCGGCGAAGACGTGAGCTTCGTTCAGGTTCTGGAGCAGTCGGGCTGCCCAAATCTGCGGAATGAAGTTATTCAAAGTCATAGTATCCCTTTCCTGTTAGCGGAACACTTTATCGCCCACTTTCGAGTGAGTCCTTGATCGCGTCCCAATTCTTGTTGATTTCAGCCGGAGTCATTCTTTCGATTTCTTCTCTGCTGAACTTGCGAACACGGCCGGGATTCATCGCGCTCGAGCTCGAGCCTGTCAGGTAAGGGCGGTCTTTGAGCATTGCCACCAATAACGCTTCGGCGTTAGTAGGGCGTCCGCTCTCGTCATACTCAATCGCGTCCTGGTCTATCAGACGGTAGGCGGCATCGGGGTCAACAATCCCGAGCTTGTTTGCCTTGTCGAAGATCGCGCTTTGAGTTGCTAACCGCTTCTGATTGGTCATCAGTTCCTCAATCTGCTTCGCTCTTGTTTCCGCAAGTTCCCGCGCTTTCTGGAGCTCACTCTTATCGGCTTCCTCTCTTTCGCGTGCCTTTTTGAGTAAGGCTTCCGCGTCAGTCGGGTTCTCGAATCCGAGCTTCTTCAAGAGCGCGCTTTCTGCTTGCTTGGCTCTTTCTGCGAACAATCGGTCAAGTTCGTCCTGAGAAAATACTTTGCCTTTTGCGCTGGTAGCGTCACCAGAATTTTCCGCTGTTCCGCTTTCGGGGGTGTTTCCTTCGTTCTCGTTCATCTCTTCCTTTCCACCTGTTTACCGTCGGTGTGACGTATTGTTTCCTGTGTAAAAGAAAACGCCGGGGGTCATTGAGCTTTTTGGGCTCGACCTCCGACGTCTGTGCTGTTCGTGAGTTCTGTTGTCAGTCGTATTCAGTTTTCACGAGTGTAACATAATATTTACGAGCGTGCAAGATTTCCGCGCTTGGCAAAAGCAAATAGCTTCCGCTCCTTGTACTTTGCGTCAAGTTCGCGCTTGAGCTCTTCGACTTCCTCAATGCCTACCTGCTTATACAAGTACCAGCCACCACCCATGCCGATGATGTCCATGTAGGCTTGTCCGGCTTCAACCCAGTTTCCGTTCCAAATGTCCTTACCGTCGTAGTGTTCAACGCGGTTGCCTTGCAAGCGGACGAGTGCGCGGAGTTCGCCGGTCGTGAGTGTTCTCTTGTAATACTGATATGTCATCGTGCTCCTTTATGGATAATTGTTGATGGTTGAATAATTGTATGGCACTTCGAAGTCAGCCCAAGTTTTCATCATCCAGCCGTCGGTCAGATCTTTTACATCGCGCGAGGCATACCTGTTTCGCCATACCTCGTAATCGTAGTGGTTGCCCATCTTGATCTCGTACGACTGTTGTGTGTGGAATTGGAGTTCGAAGCTGATACCGTCTTTGCCAAAGATGTAGTGCAAGCCGTGATAGTTGCCACCGGGAATGAACAGGTTCTTGACAAACTCGAGCTTGTACCCTTGCGCTTGGAGTTCCTTGCTCACGCTCACAGCACGCTCCATCAGCACATCGCCGGAGTAGATGCCGGTGTAACGTATTGCGTCTTTGATGTCGTTCGCCGCCTGTTCCGGCGTCAAATCAGGATCGCCAGCCAACCACGTCGTGATTTTGCGTGCCAGCGAGTTGAACGACTTACGCCGGAAATCAATCCCGGCCATGCTTCCACCACTTGAGCCAATGAGATCTTTCAGCATACTCGTCACACCCGGCTCTGCCAGCGCATAACGCTCCAAGAGTGACCGCGCCGCCTGTTCACCTTCCGGGCTGGATTGGCTGGTCATTGTCACCAGCCGATAATACTCACTACCCAAGCGAGTGAATGTGGTGCGCTGATCTGGCGTCAACAGGCTTTTCATTGACACAAGCCCAATGCCTTTGCCCCACCCCTCGCTGTAGGTTTCCTGCACCATTTTGTCGAGATCGAGCAGTCCGCTTCGCCATGCCACCCAGCGTGACCGCCCCATCATCTTGATCTGCGCGTCGGGGGGAAGCGACTTGAAATAGTCAGAGCCAACCATGCCAGACCGCTTGAGCGCGTCCACCTGCTGGGGAGTGAGCTTGTAAAGCTTCGCAAGCTCCTCGAATGACGGCTCCCGTTTCAACCCTTCCTCAATCTTGTGCCCCATCATACTCGGGTCAACCATGATCGGAACTTCAATGCACAGGCAGTTCAGGTGTGATTCAAGCTCCGTGCCAACCGGAAAGATCTTGCCGTGCATGAGGACACAGGCGAAGCAGGTGTTGTTCGTCATACGCGCATGCCACTTCCAGCCTTCGACCAAGTTCGCGTTCAATTCCATCACAGCTTCCGCACCTGCACGGTGAGCCTTCATCGTTTCGTTGCGCGTGATGCCGAGCGCGTGGTTGAGAATGTTGCCGAAGGCGTCTTTGAGCGCGGTAAGTGCCTTGCGCGGTGAAAGCCCGGCCATGAGTTGGTCGAGTACGCTTTGATGCGCCTGTTCCGCTCCAACCGAGCGTAAGCCTTCCATCAGGTTCGGCAGATCTGACGAGCGGTGAAAGGTGTCGCGGAGCTCTTGTTCGTCGGGTACGCGCACTGCTTGTCCGCGCTTGTCGTATTCAGGACCAAGCCCCAAGATCGTCATGTTCCGGGTGAAGGTGACGGACTTCCGAAGTGCCTCGTCCTGCTCTATGCGGATAGTCGCTTCCAAGATCATGCTGTAATACGAGAGTTCGCGGTAGATCGTGTCTTTCAGCGTTTCCAGTCGGTCGCGTTCAAAGTACCAGTTGGCGTCAATCTCTTCGCCCCGTGCCTGTGCCGCCAAGAACTTACGATCAAGCTCCAGCAACTCCGCTCTCACGCGCGTCCAAGCGGCGCGATATTCCTTCACCATGTCACTGGCGATGATACGGTCACGCTTTTGAATCTGCGCTTGGTGGTCGTCTATGACGCCAAAGATGCCAGTGCTCATTCTTCGGGGTCAATCCCACCGCGGTCAAACGCGTCCATGATACTCTTGCCAAGATTGGTTTCCTTCTCGCGCTTTTTCCGTTCGGCGTCCGGGTCATGCCCGAGCTTCTGCAACAGCGTGTCGACACTCACGCCCAACTGCTTCAATTGCAAAGCGGCGTTTGCCTGTGTCATCGGGTCTTTCGGGAGTAGCTCCTGCCAGCGCAAAGCGGTCAGGTGTTCAGCCCCGAAGCCAGCCAAAGCCAAGACGCGCCGGTTGATCTCGACGATCATCTCGCCGTAAGTGATGCGCTTCGCTTCGGTCTTCTCAATCAGCGGTTGGTAAAGGATTTCAAGAGCAACGCCGGACAGTTGACCGATGCTTTCTACCTTGCCTGTTGCCACTTCCGGAATACGCGCCAACTCGTGAACGAACTGCTTGAGCTCCCGGTACATCGTCACGCTGGCGGCCAGATCGCTCTGCATTTCCAGCGTCTTGTAGTCCGCGCCAATCGGAAGCAAGAGCGTCTTATCCGCGCCGAAGTCCAAGTCCTCCGAAGATGTAGCACCCGTGATGAATGTCTTGGGGTAAGCGTGGAAGCGTAAGGTTTTCAAGGTACTGGCAACCACGAAGTTGCTCTTGTCAATCACTTCGATGATGTCGTCCTCAATGTCGCTCATGCCCCAAAACTCGTTCGGGCTGACCATGTTTTGGCAGTGAAGCATCGGCGAGAAGTCATACGGCCAGCGTTGTTCGCCAACTGTGTACCACGTACCGCCACGCACGTCGCCGCGCTGGTCAGTGATTTTCCAGAACGAGCCCTCGCGTTCAATGAGTTGCCGGACGCCAATCGGCTCACCCTTCTCGTCCGTACTCGGGTACTGAATGGCGTAAGCGATGACATTGTCGAGATCGTCCTCTGCCAGCGTCACCGTCACCGTTTCCGGGTCGACTACGATCAGACGCGGATGCTCCATCGCCGGATTCCATTGGAGCTTGACGAACGCTGTGCCACAAACCGCGCCATTGACAGCCAGCTTCTGGAGCGTGCTCATCTTGTGGTTGGCTTGCCAGAACGCGTCGAGGTACTCCTCTTCCGGCGTCTTTTTGCCTTCGGTCAGTTCGAATCCAAGATCCTTGCCAAACAGGAACGCCACGCCCTTGTCAATGAACATCCGCGCGAAGTTCTGCCGGACGCTGTCATCGTACCCATCGTTGCCGGGCTTTAGCGGTTTGTTGCCTTGTCCGTAGTACACTTCCCACCGCTTCTGGAAAGCCTCGAGCCGTGCCTGTTCACCAACCCGGACGGACTTTGAGATCGCATTGTAAATTGCATTGTCCATAATCACCTACCTCAATTGAGTAAACTCGGAATCGCCTTGACGCGTCTGTCGTCAAACAACTCCGTCATCGCCCACACTTTGGCGTCCAACCTGTTCGGGCTCTTGTCACCCGGCATCCACATGCAGAGCTCGTCCTCGAGCAGAGGAAAGCTCCCGACGTGATGATCACGCCCTTGTTCTGCAATGGCCGCGATTGGCTCGGCGCGTGTCGCTTTGCCTCTCGAAGCCCACACCAGCTTGACACGAACCGTCGGGTCAACCTGCTTGATCACCGCTTCGACCATGTCACCACCGTTGTTCTTTTCAGCCACAATCGCGTCTGCTCTGAACTTGTGATATGCCGCCACAGCCGAGCTCGCCCACTCCTGCGGTGAGCCTTGCCTTGAATCGTCCGAGAGCGTGAAGTAGTCATCGCCAGCAATGCCAGCGGTCACAATGCCAGCTTCATCGCCCATGCTTGAGGCGGTCGGGTCGACACCCACCACGATGCGTACCAAGTCCGGGTGCTGGGTCACTCGGCTCGCCTCAATCTGGTCACGCTTCCATAGCGCACCGGGAGCTTCGTTCAAGTCCTCAGCCAAGATTTCCATGCGGTAAGCGGTGGCGGTCATATCGTTGGCAATCTCGGACAAGGCCTCTTTCGAAATATACGGATTATCCATCGAAGTGAAGTGAAACACTTCCCAGCGTCCGGTCGTGTCGGCTTCGGCAAACTTGAACAGCTTCGCCGCGTGCTGTGGGTCTTTGGCGTTGGATCGCGCCCGGTTGTGCAAGCTTGGCGGGGTGTAGATGAACACCGCGTCACCGTTGTTGTCCAAGAGCATCGGAGCGCCGACTTCATTCCACGCGTCCTCGTCAATCAGTTGCCACTCGTCAAAGATCAAGACATCGGCATAGTCACCGCGCAGAGTGTTTTCGTCCCAAGCGGTCTTCGCCTTGATGCGCTGTTCTGTGCCGGGGAGTTCGATGTAGCGCCCGGTTGCGTTCTGCAGGTAGACACCGGCTTCAATCGGAGCTCGAAGCGCACGCGTTACCTCAGTCCAAAAGCGGCCGGACTGTTCAGCAGTAGGAGCGGCATACAGAATACGCCGCCCCTTCAAGAATTCCTGCACCGCAAAGATCGCCATGCCTACCGTCTTTCCACCGCGCCGACCAGCTCTGATCACTTTACGCTTGGCTGTCGAGTTGATAAATCTCAACTGCTGGGCGTGAGGACGCGGAAGAACTATCTCAACCCGCTTGCTCATGAAGCGTGCCGAGTTCCTCTGCATAACGCACTACCACCTCAATCGCGTTGCCAGCTTCCCCGGACACTTCACTCTTGTCCTTCTGGTTGAGGTATTGCTTACCAAGCCAGATCAGCATTGGCACGCTTCCACCGTTCGCGACTTCGAACTGCTTACGTCGCAATGAAATAATTCCGCTGGCGGAGAACCTTTTAAAGCAGTCGGAAAAAGTCATCTTATAATACTTCCGCAGAAGCCGGTTTAGCGTCTTGTCTGACACATTCATCACCGAGCAGATTTCGGTTTGTGTGCAATTGATCGCACACAAACCTTCGAATGTGCGTAGATCGCGGTCATCCCAATCAATGGGCGGTCTGCCTGTTCTTGCCATTGTCACCTCACGCTTTCACTCTCAAAACCGCTTCGCTGTAGGATTCGCCAGCCATGATGCGCAAGAAATCATCGCGCGTAATGCCGGATAGACGGAACACTTCCTCGTCGCGCATGCCGAGTTCTTTGGCGATTTCCTTGACTGTCTTGCCGGACTTGAGAAGCTCTTGGACGATCGCTTTCATCGGATCGAGCAAGTGTGTTCCCCTGGCTCTATTATGAGTAATTGTCCCGTAGATGTCTTTTTCTCTGGTGTCGTGATCGACAACCACAACTGGCACTTTACCGCCAAGCATCGTCCGAAGTGGTTCGCGTCCTGCCAGCGTCCAGCGATGATAACCGTCAATGATCGTCATATCCGCTCTGACCACAATCGGCATCGTCCAGCCGTTGGTCATGATTGAACGCTCGAGCAGTTGCATGTTTTCCTCAAGCACCTTGTTTGGGTTGTAATCGTTTGCCTTGAGCGAATCCCGGTCTACGAGCCGAACGTTCAAGATCGGGGTCAAAAGATTTTCTTTTTCCACTATTCCTCCTGTGTTGTTGGCATCGGTTGCATTTCGAGCCCTTGCGATTTCACGTAATCGGTCGTGAGCGTCGTAAGCACCGCGCGTAGAGTTCTCGTCTTGGTGTCGCCAGCCATGATGGCTTCGTACAATCGCTTGTAGTGCCACGGTTGCATCATTCCGTTCTTCCTGATCAGCGCGGCTCGGTAGTGTCCAGCTACGCTGATGGCATGCGGATTGCGGAAATACTTTCTCGGGTTGTTGACCACATCAAACAGCAGAGCCTTGTAGTCTTTGTCGTCCTCTTCCCCTTCTTCCAGCTTCTGGCGTTTCGACGTGGAGCGATGAAACATTTCACTATCCCAATACAAGCGCACGAGGTAAGCGTTCGGCTCTCGCTTCAAGACCTTTTCCCACAAGTCCGGATAAACTTCGAACATCACCGTCAGAGATCGAGCTGTGTCAATCGCGAATAGGTTGCAGACGCGGAGTTGGTTTCTGTGCATGCCTGCTTCATACATCCGCATATACACGTCAGGAAACTCGAGATCGCGGTCTTTGATGTACTTCCAAACGTCAGCGTCTTTCCAATCGCCAATCGGACACATGACGCCCTTGTTGGATATGCCGCCTTGAGCGTTGACCACCGCCAGGTATTGAACGCGGTTGACACTTTCGCTTGCTCTCACCCCGACCAGCGTGATTCCATCAGCACAGTAACGCGCCAAAAAGTCCTGATAGTTCTCTACACGAGGCACGAGGTATGGCGAGTCAGAGATCGCAAAAGATGGCATTTCGTGTGCCCAGTTCGCTTTTTCGTACCTATCCCACGGAATGAAGTTCTCATTGTTTTCCAGCGCGTTGAAACAGTTGTTGTTGCGGTGCTCGATGCAGAACCACTCGTACTTCACGCCAATGAGCATGTACTTCTTTCGCCACAGCTCACAGACGCGCATGACGTCGTCATAGATCACTTCCTCGTCCACGAACACCACCGTCAGCAAGCTACCGTCTATCTCCCCAGCTACAATCAAATCGTAAATCAGCGACATCATCACAATCGAGTCTTTGCCACCGCTCACGCTTAGATAGATCTTGAGCCCGTTCGAGAACGCGTTCTTTATCCGGAGCTTAGCCGCCTCGAGTACGTCAATCCCGAGATTCTTGATTACTGTAGCCATTACTGCAACCACACTTTCGTTCCGCAATGAGGGCAGGTGACGTATGCTTCGCGCTTGAGTTCTCCAAGAGCCTTGTCATCATCGGACTCGTAAGATGATCGACCAGCTTCTTTCACGCGTTCGGTAGGTGGGTTTTCCTCTCTCTCACGCTGAATGCTTAGGATCTGCTCTCTTCGCTCGTCCGTGACTATGCCGATGTTTGCGACCGGGTCTTTGCCAGCGTCCTTCAGCGAAGTGTAAAGATCAGCCAAGAGATCACCATCGAAGCCGGGAATGTCGAAGTCGTCCATAGACGCCAGCAATCCGTCAATGTTGACCATGTTGTCCATGCCCAGCGCATAGATCTTATTGTCCGAAAGCATCAGCTTGTCTTTGAATGAGCGCGGCGCGCTTTCCGGCAGGACGTAAGCGTCAGCTTCCTCACGCCCGAGTTCTGTGAGCGCAAGGAACAAGCCATTGCCAACCAAGATTTCGCCATCAGACGCAACCACCAGCGGGCGGTATTGGCCGTAGAGCTCGACACTCCGCGCCAGTTCCATCACTTGTTTCTCGGGGTGACGCCTTACGTTCCGTTCTGCCTGATGCAAGGTTGATAGTTTTACAGTTTTACGCTCCATTTTCCTTCCTCTTCAAATACTCATCAATTTTCCGAACGCTCCGGTTTGCATAGAGCACGCTCTTGTCGTTGTGATAGACCTCGTCTGCCGCCTTTTCGCCAGTCGTCATAATCCACGCTCCTGTTCCGGTGTGGAAGCCGTCGAGGTAGTCGTAGATTGGCGCGAGGCGTAGATCGTTGCAAGCGATGATGCAGAACACGTCCTCGTGGGTAAAGTCGAACATGGGGTAGGTTTTGCCATTCTTCGGCGAAAGGTTGTTGCCGTCCAACTTGCGATGACCCAAGATGATGTTGTCCGCTTGCTTCTCTTCCGCGAAGGTGTAAAGCGCGGAGTGGAAGTTGAGCACCGACCAGCGATGCGAAGTAGTGGACGTAAGCGGAAAGACCAGCTCCTCGTGATTGTTCATAAACTCGGTTGTAATACCCTTGTTCTTGACCACCAGCCCTTCTGGGTGGTTCTGCTTCACATAAGACCAGAACGCCGGGTATTCCCAGCGTTCTCCTATTGTGCCCATTACACAGTCGTAAATCCCGGCTCTCTCGCAGATCACCTGCAGAGCGATTGCGTCTTTGCCACCACTCCAGCCGAAGAAACTCTTCCCCTTCGGAATTCTGGCGATGGCTTTCTCGATTAGACGCTCTGATCGTTCAACATCGCGCTCGAGCTGTGCATGCCTGTAAGCGGACAGCCACTCTTCGTGAGTGTTATGCTTTTTGTTCTTGAGCATGTTTACTCTTTTCGTAGATCGCCCAGCCAATCGCGGCGATAATCATCAGTCCAATGACCACAATCCGAAACTCTGCCATTTTCGTCCATAAGCCGAGCACGCCCAGCGGAATGAGGAAACTCCACGCCCCAATCGCGGCCACGTTGATACCTGCTCCAAATTTCTTGCCAAATGTAATCAGTACAGAAAACAGGAACGATGCCAGCGAATCTACCGCCACAGAGAATATCAGCACACCTTTGATCGCGTTTTGTGTCGGGGTAAAGTTGGTCATTGCCAGCGCAAACACGAATACGAGGTAGAGCCCGAACAGCAGACCGCCAAAGACGAAGCAGGTTTGCAGGTCGACCTTCGCCGTTCCGTCATCGTTCTTTTTGTTGTACTCCCACATTTCCCAAAACACCGGGTACAGGAAACAGCCGGGAATGAGCAGAATCGCCTTCCTCGTCGCGTCCGCAATGCCAGCTTGGTCAAGTCCGAGAGGTAACGCTGAAATGCCGTTGGTGGCGAACGCGTAGATCATCAAACCGATGATCATCGCATACGTCGCGGTCCAAGCCAGGTATCCGACACTCACGTTCTTAAGCATGGGTCTGGTCAGATAAAATGTGACGACACCGAGCGAAGCTCCATAGACGATCACCTTCACCAGCGTAGTGCCAAGTGGCGTCAGAGCCAGAGCCTCATACAGCCCTTGCATGTTCACCCAAATCTGAAACACCGCCATCAAGCCGACAACCATCTTGACCGGTTTCGACATCGCAACTTCCATGAGCTTCGGGATTCTATGCGCCAGCAAACCGAAGACGATGCATGCCAGCGTGTTGCCAAGAGCCCAGATGATAAACGGGATAACGCCAAAAGTCTGTGCCATTTTCAAGCCGACAATCAGCGAGCCAGCACCAGCCCAAGTGGCGGCAATCATCATCGAATAGTAAAACTTGGGGTTTTGTTTGATCTTTGAAAAAAGTGTGTTCATCTTGCTCCATCAGTAACAGCCACGATACGTAACATTGTCTTGAGCCAGCTCATAATCCGCTGGACTTGTGGCAGACAGTATTCAGGAACATTCAAAACGATGTTGTATGTTCCGTCCGCCATTGACTTCACCTGCCTTACTTCGGCGACAAATTCAATTGCCTTTATCTCATTTCCCATATACTCCTTTTTCGTGCAAAACCTGCGTAAAAGTCGTCCTTTATAAGCAAAATCCCGGGTTATAAGAGTTATTTCTCTCATAATCCCGGGATCTGTGTTCCTCGTTGATTACTTTATGCTCACATTGTAGCATAATATTCAATTGTGAACAAAATCAACGCTCTGGCTTACCGCTTACCTCCGCTTTCCACAAAGTAACCTGCTCTTTCTGGAAAGTAATCGTGATCGTGCCGTAACCCGTGCTCTTGACGACTTCCACCGCTTGCAGAATAGCGTTGATTGAACAACCATCTAACCCCGCTCCAGCAAGTGTTGATGCCGCCATATCCTACCAATCTCCGTCTTCCTCGGTTTGCTTGTGTTCTGAGGACGTACTCACGAACGTGACCTGGTTGGCGAGGAGTTCGAACGATGCCCGCTTTTCACCGTCACCCCAAACACGCGGTGAGCCGGTTTCCTTGTCGAACAGCAACCGCCCTTCCACCAGCACGGCCGAGCCCTTGTCAAGGTACTGCAGACACGCGTCCGCTTGCTTGCCAAACACGCTCACCCGAAACCAAGCTGTGGACTTTTCCCCACCCTTGCCTCGCTCGTTGACCGCCACGCTGAAAGTGGTGACGCTTGTTCCGTCCTGCAGAGCTTTCGCCTGCGGAGTTCCCCCCAAGTTGCCCAAAATAATTGTTTTCTGATACATTTTCACTACTCCTTTTCTAAGATCTCTTTTGTGATTGCAATAGCGGTCTTGTTACTGATCGCTTTTGTGTCAAACTGCAGAACATACCATCCGTGTTTCGCCGCGAGATTGAGCTTCTCGTGATCTCGATATATTCCAGAGCCGCGACCGTGCTTACCCCTTACCCAAATTCCACCTTGAATTTCGATAAGCAGTTTCTTTTTCAGAAAGGCGAAGTCGAAGCGGAACTTCCTGCCCGGGATCGCCTTGAACTCCTTGACAAAGTCGGTCAGTCCGTTGGTCCTCAACTGGCTCTCGAATAAGTCTTCCAGTTCACTCGCCATAACGCTCCGCTTCGGCGTAAATCTCGGTGTAGTAGTGGTAAATAAAACCGACTATTACCGCGACCATGATCACCAGCAGAAGTATGAGCCAAACCATTACAAGTTCCTTTCTTCCGGTGGCACGTATGCGCGCCCTAACCTGCGGAAAACGTCTTCCTCTTCCGGTGTGTCCAATTTTGTGCCGTGATAGTTCCATAGCCGACATTGACCGCAACTCTCAAGGCTTTCTTGATTTTTTCGCTGTTCACTCTCATCCCTCGTTCGTCTGATTTTGCGCTCATTCGCCACCCCCATTCAGCGTGTCAATCGCTTGCTAGATCTGCAGGTAGTGATCGGGCATGTGAAGCGTCGAAGCTCCAAGCCACACGCCCATTTCAGCTTCCAGAAGCCTTTTGGCTTTGGCAATCCTGCGCTCGTACTCGCTGTTTTCGGCTTCGATGTGATCGACATAGTCAGCCAGCCTTTTCACCGCAAATCCGCTGAATTCGACATCACCGCCGAATTCCCTCGATGATCTCAGGCTCTCTTTGATCAAAGTCATGGTCGGGTCGTCAAGATGCTTTGCACCAGCAACGTCCGTTTCTTTGGCGTGTTCTTGGTAAAACTTCGCCAAATGTTTTATCTGGTCAATTTCGCGTCTGTTCACCCTATACGCTCCTCGAAATCAATCCAAGCGGTGTAGGCGTCAATCCAAGTTTTCTCTCGTTCGTCACGACCCGGAACACAAGGGGAAATGGTCAGCCCATCCCCAGCATCAGCCAGCGCATCAGCAATCTTTTTCAACTCGAAAAACTCCTCTTGCAACAGCGTCTTTTTGTTGCGGTGCGTTCGCAAAAGCTCGGTAAAACTTTCACGTACTCTGCAGACAGCTTCTGGCAGAGATCGACCTGGCTTTCCAGCCAATCAATTTGACGCTCCTTCTCGTTCAAAACGCGAACGAGGCTCATTACGTCCACCTTCCTGCCCCGAAAATACAGCGCGATTTTCTTTGCGGTTCCGGTGTCGCTTATTACTTCCATAGTCCATCTGTCCATTACATTACTCCTTTGATGTTTTCTAAGTTCTCGGCCTGTTCGAGCCATTTGCGGAGCTCGTCCAAGCTGATCATTTCTCCGCAGCGCGGACATACCACCACCTTGATTTCATAATCTTGCTTCATGGAATTCCTTCATCTCTTTCCTCTTGCTTTCTCTGTAAAGTTGCCGGAAGTATTCGAGTGCCTGTGCTTCTTTCTGTGGGTTGCCTCGAGAAACCTTTTTCGCTTTGCGGTTGTTCATAATCCATGTTTCCGGACTGCTTACCTTTGGCACGGCGTAACCTTTCTCTTGCATTTCCAAAACAGCGGTGCGATATTCTTCCGGCGTAACCTTGCTCTCGACCATACGCGACAGCCCCGATTTCACCTGTTCATTAATGACCGCCTCACTTCCAGTCAGCTCTTGAAAGATCACTCCAAAATCATCAAAAATCGAATCATCGCGCGTGTCTGTACTCTGATTAATCTGATCATCTGTAATCTGATAATCTGTTAATCTGTTCTTCTGTTCTTCTTGGTAACGCATCTGTAACGCTTCGTTACATTCCCGTTTCACTCCCGTTACATTTTCGTTACCTTTTTCGTAACGCTCTCGCCGTCGAAAATCCTTGACGCGTTTCGCGCCGTCAACAGGTGCGTTGCGCTTTGCGAAGTTGGTCACGAGCCAAGTTCCATCGGGCGTTTGCTCCACTATCCCGGTTTCGCTGATCTTTTCGAGATCGCTCTTTATCGCCGGAACGGACTTGTTGAGTTGCCACGCCATTTCAGGAAGGCTGGGCAGAATGCCATCCTCGCCATACTGCCCAGCTAAGAGAAACAGTTCAATCACGCGCCGCCACAAACGGTCTGGAAGCATACCCATCTTTGGATCACGTAAGATGTCAAACCAGAGTTTCATCCAGTAGTTGTTGCTTGCCATGTCAATCGCCTAAAACAATCCCGACTGTGGCGGTCCGCTCAGTTCAAGCTTCGCCGGGAGCGGAGCGCGTTCAATGACCCACCGCCGGGCTTTGATCTCTTGCTCTCGTGAGCGGAGTTCGTTGGCAACATGCCAGCGTTCCTCTTCGTTGTAGATAATCCAGCGTCCGGCTTTGCCAGCGTGGGATCCAATGAGCCACTCGTGCTCAAGCACCAAGATCTGCAGAATGTCGCGCACCTTTCGCTCATGGAAACCAGTCTTTTTCTGGAGCTCCCGGATCGTGATGGCGTTCTGTTCGCCAATGTGATTCGACATCAAATGCGCCACGAAACTGACGTCTTCCTCTTTGATCTCGGCCGCTCTTATGCGGTAGTAATCTACAAGGTTCATGCTGTCCTCCGGATAGAAACTGACGGTTTGCCAACGCTCTTTGCTTGCTCGAGCTGGGGATATGCCGGCATAAAGCCTTCGAGCATTTCGTTATTCCAGCTTACGCGCGGACTGTTGTACACCGCCATAAATAGATCGTTGCGAATGGTTGATCCGAGCACGGCCACGTTCTTCTTGATCTGCGCTTCCAGCTTGCTTTGCTTTTGTCGCAGAGCTTCGATGTTCGGGTCGAACTCGGCGTCCAGCGCGGCAAGCTGTTCTTTGATCTCGGGGGTCAGGATCGTGTCGATGATCTCGGCTTTCTTAGCTTCGACCGCGTTGATTTCCATGACGGACGCGGTATATTCCTCGAGCAAGTCCTTTGTTTGGGCGGTTGCTTTCTCTCGTAAATCGGTAGTGCCATTGTTATTGTTCATTTCGTCAGCTCCATAAATTGAATTGAATGTTTCTTCCCAAGCCATTCAACAACAACCTTGTCACCGTAGCTTGGCTCACGTTGTTCGAGAAACTGGTGATCTTCACAGCTTTCGAACTGGAAGCGCAACCTTTGAACCGGGTGCGCTTCCCCAAACCGACAGTAGCCGATGTCCTTCTGAAAAGGTGATCTCACCCAACCACTGCAAGTAAGACAAGTTCTTTCGTTCATTTCGCGCTTCCGTCATTCTTGGCTTTCAGAACAATCCGAGCCGCCTCGAGCTTGTGCTCCATCACTCCGCGCTCCGTTTCGGTGAGCTCGTCATCGCGTAAGCGGGTCTTGATCGCGCCGATCATCTTGCTCAAGCCGGGAGCGGTCATTGTGCCGTAGGCGATGCCTTTGGAATTCTCAACCTTCCAAGCTTCCTCGAGCGTCATGAACGGTGCTTTGCCGTTCGTGCTTGGCTGTGGCTCGTCAACTTCTCTTGGCTGTGCGTGTTCGACCTTCGCAGGTTGCTGGGCTGGCTTGGCAGTTCCGACCCCGTTTCCATCGCTGTCATCGTCAACGTAAAGCCCGAGAATCGAAGCGAGTGCGTAACGCCGAAGGTACGAGATGTTGGACCCGGCGACCTGTGCCAGCGACTTGCCTTTTTCAGGCTCAACCGGGATCGTGGCGGTGGTGCTAATCCATTCACCGCTTGAGTGCATCAGGATAGTTTCGACCCCGATTTCACCGTTCACGGTAATGACCGGCTGACTGACGCTCAACTCGTGCTTCGCCAAGAACGGTCGTGATGTTTCGACCACTTTCCCGAAAGACGAGAAACGGATTTTCAGGAAGGGGTTGTAGCTGTCGAGCGGTACAGGCGTGATCTCTGCCTGAAACTGCGCGAGAGCAGTGGCAAGGTGGGTAATAGATTCGGATTTGTTCATTTTGTTGTTCCTTTCTTAGTAAATGCCTCGGTAATAAAAATCCACTGTGATGTTTTCGAATATTCGCCAAACAATCAAGTTGCGGTTATAAATGTCCTCGCAGAACGGGTCTGCCTGATTCCACTCGGGTAGATCAGCAAATGAGTACCCGTGTCGGTCTTTCCATTCGGACACGAGTTTCTTGATCTCGTCCTTGTGCGTCTCAAAGAACTCGTTGGTCTGGTAGTACCAATGGAGCGATGTTACGCAACCGCTTACACAGCCGTATTCGATTACGTCCTGATAGAATTTGGCGGCACTGCCATATGACTCGCGGTACTCTTCCGTTTCCTCGCGCAGGATATCCAGCACAGCGGATTCAAGCGTGGTCAAACCTGTTTCGGTTTGGGCGGTCATTGCACTTTCCTTTCTGACGTGCTATAATTAGGTTGTTCATTTCGTTGCAGAGAGGCTGGGAGCTGGTTACTCTCGGCTTCTCTGTTTAATCCGAGCTCGTAAAACTTGAATATCGTGAGGTCGGGGTTGATCTTGCTTAGCTGGTCGAACAGTATCTGATCTTTCTGCCAACGCTTCCATGCATCGCTGTACTCCAACAAGGCTTTGTTCGCTTCGGACGCGAGTCGGTCAATCTTCTCTTGCTCTTGCGCGTTGAACTCGCCATGTTCTTCAACGTAGTCGATGTAGTCGATAAAAGCCTTTTCAGTCCTCTCGCATTTGGCATTTGCTTCGTGCAGGTAGGGTGGCTTATAAGGTGGCATCGTCCGAACTCCTTTCGTTCTGGTGTCGGTCGTAGGCTTCGTTCAGGATCGCCCGCATCGTCTTGGAGTTGTCGAAGCCGTGTGCTTCGCTCAACTTCCACAGCTTTTGCAGGTCGTTTCTGTCGAGGTAGAAGCCTACACAGCTCTTTTTCAGTGGTCTTGCCATTCTGCTTACTCCTTAGAATGGGATCGAGTCAATCTCGACCTGTAAATACTCTTCGTAGTCCATTGTGAAATCGCAGACGGTACAGCGAACGAGATCGTTTTCCTCTTTGAATTTGTGCTTGCATCGCTTCTGGACTTTAGCAACTTCCTCGGGGGTATTCGCTTCATGCAGAGCCAAACTGATTTCGTACCAGTAGGCTTCGTCCATGATTCGGTCAAGCGCGTACTCGGTCATTGGCTTTCCTTTTCTGCTCACGCGCAAACTCTTCGCTGATCAACCGGCGCAGAGTCCAAGAGCGGTTGCCGTTGCTGATCGCGTCAAGCTGGTTGTATTCAGCTTCTGTGAGCGCGATTGACACCCGGACGTGTTCTTTCCGTTTGGTGGTGCTCATTTTTTGCTCCTTTCTGTGAAGTATTCGTACACGGCGTTGATCAGCACTACGACCAGCATTACTCCAAAAATCAGGCCGTACGAGATCAAGGTGTCGATAACGGTGTTCATTCCGTGCATTTCGCTCCTTCCGTTTCTGGTTGAGTATATCGTTCTCAACTGTATTAATCTTACACGAATGTGAACAATTTGTCAAGCGTTTTGGCAGAGCGAGTTTTCGCGTTTGCATTGCTTATTTGGGAATGTTGTGTAATAATGTGAATTAATAAACCGATTGAGAGCAAGTCGTTTTGATAAGGTAAGATAAGTTTCGCACATTTAAAAAAGGGACATGGTCCCGATCACTTGGTAAGATGAAGTTGACAAACCAAACCAACCAAGGAGAAGAACCATGTCAAAAGAGATTGTACAACTAAAT
>Ga0255344_1001790_pt1 | contig 27613 bp, 29 predicted proteins | sample wastewater_treat_5_FD_192414 | JGI IMG/M metagenome (GOLD analysis project Ga0255344, IMG submission 192414) | Wastewater microbial communities from Lulu Island WWTP, Vancouver, Canada - plant18 | ecosystem: Engineered > WWTP > Wastewater > Unclassified | place: Canada: Vancouver, British... | reverse complement strand
TTTTTATGTACATATTCAATACCGTGTTTGTGTACATCGGATTCAATGTGTTTCTGCCATTGGTATTTGATTTTGTACCAAAATTGAGCCTCGGCAAGATTATTATTCTTGTATTTGCAATAGATTTTATTTCTATGCCTATACGAGTACCGATTGAATTGTACATCAAGAAAGTAATTAAGGGAGAATTGTAATGCTGATATTTCCGCTTAAAAAAGAGTGGTTTGACAAGATTAAGAGCGGCGAGAAAACAATCGAGTACCGCGAAGTCAAAGGATATTGGCAGAGTAGGTTTTATAACGAAATGGGATTTTTCCCGGAGCAAACACAGGTTATAAAGCCTATTCCTTGTAAATTGCGACTTGGTTGAAGGCTTGTATTTCAAAAGTCGAGGTTGTAAACGGCAAAAACACTGACTTAAAGATTGATAAGCCGGTTTATGCAATACACCTGATTGATGTAAAAGAGGTTTGAAATGACAACGGGCGAGTTTGCGGACATTGTGCAGAAAATGCGCGAGGCGCAAAAGCAATATTTCAAGACACATTCTAGTGAATGGCTTGATAAATCAAAGGCACTTGAAAAGCAGGTTGATACGATTCTTGAAGAGCGTAACAAGAGAGAATACGAGCGGAAAAATCCGGGGTTGTTTGATGAAGAAGGAAACTAAAAAACTGATTGCATGGATAAAAAAGATTCTGAAAAACGGTGAAAACAATCACCCTATCGAAGAATCAGAAGATTACTTGATAAACGAGGCGAGCGCAATTTGTTTGCTTGATAAGTTTATCGAGGTTGAAAAGCAGCTTACAAAGGGCGGAATCATTCAGGATAAAAATGGCAAACTTTGTAAGGACGGCGACAGAATCCGGGAAATTGGATATGAAGAGCGCGAGGGCGTTTTGAAATGGGATAGCGTTCAAAGATGTTTTTGTTTTGACTGGGATAACATTTCAGACCGTCTTAATGAAATGGACTTTGAAAAGATTGAGGGTTGAAAATGATTATCAAGATAATTTGCAACATCTTTTTAGGGCTATTTGTAATGAGCGCGACATTGTTAATGTTCATGTTCTTACTGGCTATTTTCGTTGGAATGTGGGAACACCTGAACGAAGCAGAAAGAAAAGTAAAAAAAATTAAGGAGCGATAAAAATGATTGATTTGCAGAAATTATGCAAAATAACGCTTGAAAATGCTGAAAAAAGGCAGAAAAACGGCGCAAAAATTGACACGGACACCCGGAAAATGATTAAACATTGTGCTACAGAGGTTGTTGAATCGGCAGAGGCTTATAACTCTATGGTTGACGGCGTAGCAAATAAAGAAATCTTTGCCGGTGAAATTGCTGACATTATTTGTTGCTGCCTGATTATTGCCGGTAAAGAAGACATCGACATTGAGCGCGCAATTTATGATTGCGTAGAAAAGAACGAACGCCGGGCAAACGGAATTGGCGACAAGTTATAAAAAGTAGTTTTAGGTGGGGTTATGGGAATAGGCGAAATACTGGGAATAATAATAACCGTGATATTCGCCGTGATTATGTCAATTTTGGCAATAGGCGCGGCGATAATAAATCTTTTTGACAGGGAGCGCAAAGAAGACTATGAGCGACAAGTACAACAGACAGATAAGAAAAGCGATAAACAGTAAATACAAGTCGGCTTTTGATGAAGTGAGAATCTACATTGAAGCAAAAGCCCGGAGCGCGAACTTCTTCCAGAGGTTAGGAATTGCGACGCGTTATGTCTTCAAAAAAGATTTTAACGCCTTTTTGTGAGGGTAGATTATGAGCGACGAGCCTAAAATCATAACAGACCGTAAAACATACCGCGTAACGCGGATTTATCCATGCTGCGCGACTTGTAAACACTCTTATGTAAGAATGGGAATAAGTTTGTTATGCAATAACCGCGACGAGTGGGTAAAAGAATCTTGCGTAGAGCCTTTAGGAATCTGCGACAGTTACGAAAAGCAGGAGCAGGAAAAATGACGGAAGAGGAAAAGCAGAAATTAAACTTTATAGAGTTTGACCATAACGACCTTCATTTTGAATGTTTCAAGGGCGGAATGGTTGTCTATAAAGACGGTGAAAAAATCGGACAATGCTTTGATGTGTTTACAAAGTTTATGCCGCCAAAAGAAGACATAATAAAGTTTTGGGAAGCACTGACAAACGATAATTAAGAGGCGGATAGAATGAACACTTTTTATGGCGGCTATCCGTTTCCGGGGCGTAAGAATACCGGCAACAAATACCACAATCAGAAAACAAAAATCGGCGATATGGTATTTGATTCCAAAAAAGAAGCAAACCGATTTCAAGAGTTGAGACTTTTAGAGCGTGGCGGCATTATATCTGACCTAAAAACGCAGGTACGCTTTTTAATATGTCCGAAGAGCGGCGGAAACAAAAGAGCGCGTTATTATGTCGCTGATTTTGTTTACACCGAAGGCGACAAGGCTATCATCGAAGATGTAAAATCGGAAATTACACGAAAAAACGCCGTTTACAGTCTCAAAAAAGCACTGGTACAATGGCAATATCCTGAATACATATTCCGGGAATCTTAAAAAATCGTGTAATGATTAAACTAAATAATTGATTTTTAACGCCTTATAGAGTAAAATAATAGGCAAAAGAACTCTTCTAAAAAACTTTTTAAGTATCATTCTGACCGATGATACAAATAAAATGGGTGGGAAAGTGAAAATCCGTTTTAATTGTATCGTTGAGTATCTTAACGAAAAGCAAACATCAAACTTTACCGGCAGCGTCAAATTGTCTTTTGAGAATGGCGATATTGTCATGGTAAACGAGGCAAATAAGCACGATTTACCGACTTCAAAAAACACAAAGGGCGAGCAGCTTATAGCCGAGTATCTTAGAACCGCGACAGAAAACAATTTTAATGGCGCGGTAGTTTTCGTTTTTGATTCCGGCAAGTGTACAGATTATTCTTATAGCAGGACATACAAAGGCGAGACCCTAAAAAATTTTTTGGGGGCGTAAAGTATGCAGGTATGCCCAAAATGCGGCGCAAATATTAAATACATCGCTACAGGATATAACACACAGGTAGTGTGTGAGAGTGTACCACTGGAAGTGGTGAACGATAACGGACATAAGTTTATAGGTTATCCATACCACAAATGCAAAGAGGATAAAACCGATGAACGAAACGACAATAAACAATAAATCTATTGACACTTCTATCAACAGAAAAAGCGTATTTGTAAAACGCCCTGAAGATAATAACGATATATGCTTTCAGATTAAAAACATTGTTTTTCCATTTTCATTTATAAGAAGTGCTGCACGAAAAAATAATAAATCAATCTTTGCATATTTTGATAACGACGGTTGGGCTTTTGGCTTTTTTTCAAAAGGAACTAAAATTGATGTACAGAATATAAATTGTAATGGCAAAAGATATATTGATTCTCGATATATAGCGGACTTTCTTTCGACAACAAATCACGAAGTTATAACATTCTTTTTTCCGAAACAAATTGCAAGTTATATTTCCTTTATGTTGATTGAATCTCATTTTGTAAAGGCTTTTATTAAAGGTTATATAAAAAGTCTTCAAAGTGTAAAACATGAATATATTTCCGAATCCTTCTCAAAAACCGTTCCGACAGAAATAAACAAAGAGGGGTATGTCTATTTTATTTATGATTACACAAGGAATCGCGTAAAAATCGGAAAGTCAAAAAATCCAAAGACAAGAATAACAGATTTTAAGATTGCAAATCCGGGAATAGAATTGCTTTACTCAATTAAAACCGACAATTACACAAAATTGGAAAAAGACTTCCACAATCTTTTTAATAATAAAAGAATTGTCGGCGAGTGGTTTAATTTTTCCATAACAGAACTTAAAGAAATCTTCCCTGACATTTCAAAAGATTTTGATTATGCAGCAAGCCCATATCTTGAAGAAAAGCGGTTTAGAGTGGTGTACGCATGAGAAAATCAAAAAATGAAAACACGCCGCTTTTCTGTAAAATTGACGATGATAAAATTATTGACGGAAATATTTTCAAATGGACTGAAAACTTGCCGGATAATCAACGCCGGTTTGTTATCTTTTATGTATTTCAGTTTTTTAATAGCGGCAAGTACAACGCGACGGACGCAGCAAGAAAAGCCGGTTATAAAGATTCAAAAACACTTAAAGCACAGGCGCAGCACTTAATCGAAAACGAAAAAGTGTATCGTGAAATCAGAAATATTCAGTCGCAGGTAGCTGAAAAGTATACCAAAGTAGACCTAAAAAACGAAATTATGCGCATTATTGAACGAAAAAAAGAACGCGCACAATTTAACCCGATTGATGTTTACGATATTGAAGAGACTACTACAGACGAAGGCGTTAGATATGTTCGCGGTGATGTAAAACCGAAAAGCGAACTGACTGAAAAACAAAAGCGCATGATTATGGGCGTAAAGTTTGAAGGACAACGCGGAATTGTAAACTATGTTACTCCTGATGTCGCAAAAGAAGAAAACGACCTTATAAATATTTACAGTAAACTCTTTGATAAAAAAGACGAATCCGGCAACGATTTTGACATTGAAACAACGGCGGAAATTATCGGCGAGAAATTGCAGGTAAAAACAAAGGTTATTAAACAGAATCGCGAGACGGCTGAAATGTCGGAACTGGCAGCAATCGGCGCAATTACGCGCGAGGAAGAGGACTAGCGAAAAATGGAATTATGGACGCCCGAAGAAAAATTAAACTATGTCTATGCCTTTATGAAGTACGACCATAAAGATATTGAACTGGACTTTTGGCAAGACGATTTTATCAGAAATCGCAATAGATATATAAGCCTTCTTAAAAGCAGACAGACCGGCTTTTCTTTCGTAGTCGCTATTAAAGGTCTTGTAAAAGCGTTAGACCCGGCAAGAACTCAATACACAAAGCAGTTTGTTTCATACAACGAAGAGGACGCGCAGGAAAAAATCAGATATGCACGACAATTCTATGATTCAATTCCGAACCGCTACAAAAAGAAATTAGTACATCAAACGGCGACAATGCTAGAGTTTGAAGATGTAGGAAGTAAAACTACAAGCCGTTTAATCAGTTTACCATGCAGACCGCCGCGAGGTAAAAACGGCGATGTATGCCTTGACGAGTTTGCTATTTGTTTACCGCGACTTTCAAAAGAAATCTATACCGCAGCGTCATTCTGTACCTTGCGCCGTGGCTGCATTGAAGTAGGCAGCACACCTTTAGGAACTATCGGCAAGTTTTATGAGATATGCACGAATAGAGAGAGTTACCCGAACTTTGACCGCTATTTTATTCCGTGGTGGTATGCAAAAGTAATGTGTAAAGATGTACGCGGTGCGGTGCAGTTTGCTAAAGATATGGAGACCGCCGAACGCGTAGAGCGTTTTGGAACTGACCGCCTTATATCGCTATTTCAGAACTCTACACTGGAAGACTTTCAACAGGAATGTGAATGTGTATTTATTGATTCATCGGCAAGTTATATTTCACTTGAATTGATTTATGCAAATACACCGGGAAGGCGTGAAGAGGATATACCGGCAAATATTGAAAAAGACGAAGACTATTTCGCCGCAAAGCGTGATGTAGAAATCCATTGTTTCAAAGACGCTGACGAACTGATATTGAATTATAGCCCGGAAAAATACGGCTCACCTTTATTTATGGGGCTTGATATTGGACGTACTTCCGACGCTACAGTTTTTTATATCATCGGAGTTATCAACGGCAAGAAAAGGAGCGTTTTAAGACATGAAATGAGAAACGCCGATTTTGACGCGCAGACCGCCGTATTAAATAAACTTATGGAGAACTTGCCTATTTATCGTTGCTGCATTGACGACGGCGGTATAGGACGTAATCTTGCTGAAAATGCGCATAAAAGATATGGAGAACGCGCGGAACTGTATCACTTTGATTTACAGTCAAAAGAAATACTTGCTATGGGCGTAAGAACTGGACTTGAACGCCGGGAATATGAACTTGATAACGACCGCGATTTTCATGCGCAGATTCATAGCATTAAAAGAACGCCGTCAAGTGGCGGTAGTTTTAGATATGACGCTGAACGAAACGAAAAAGGACACGCCGACAGTTTTTGGGCGTGGGCGTTGGCAAGTTACGCAACGGACGGCAAAAAGATTGAACCGAACTTTTACGCCGAATATGCTAGAAAAAAGAACGATTCAGTGGTAACATTGAATAACGGCAATATAGAACCCTCAAATATTCCGCAAACATCGCTGACCCGAACGCGCGGTAAATCCTTATCATCAGTTTTAAGGAGCGTTCGCAATGGCAACAGATAACAATAAGCAGCTTATCCCGATTCAGAAGAGTATTGAAGTTGAACCTATCGACATTAAGAGGGAAATCAATCGCGCTAAAAAGTATGCAAGGGCGTATGTACCGACTGACTATGCAAGAGCAAAGCAGGGCGGCTCACAATCATCATTTTTTGACCCATACTGCAACATTGAAAACGAATACGGAAACTTGCGGACGGCGGACGGACATTATAACCGTGAAGTCGATTGCCAAACTTTGCGCCGCGTTTCTAAAAAAGCGTGGATAATCAATTTATGTATCATCAATGTACAGAAAAAAATTAAACCGTTTCTCAAACCTTCCACAAACCGCAACTTACGCGGTTTTGTTGTTAAGAAAATCGGTGAAGATGTAATTAAGGCAGCCGGGCAGAAATCAGAGGCAAGAACTGAAATAGAGCAGTTTTTGCTTAATACTGGAATTGAAAAATCAGCTGACCGCGATAACTTTACAAGATTCTGTATTAAGATTTTAAGAGACGTGCTTGAAATCGACCAAGTAGCAACAGAAATCGGGCGTACCGTATCGGGTAAAGTTTACGCATTTTGGGCGGTGGACGGCGCGACAATCGAGCGTGTTTTACCAAATCAGGATAACCCTTTTCACATTAAGTATGTACAGGTTATTGATTCAATTCCACAGGCTTTTTATCCCGACGATTCATTGATTTTTGACTATCAGAATCCGCGTAGTGATGTACGCTATTCATTCTATGGCTATTCACCAGTTGAACAGGCAATAGACCTGATAACAAGTACAATCAACGCATTTACATATAACGCCGGATTCTTTACAGAAAATAAATTGCCGCGCGGTATGCTTTTGTTGGACGGAAACGCAAATCAAGAGACCGTAGAGCAAATGGAAGACTACTTATGCGACATTATGAGCGGAACTACCGCAAATCAATGGCGCGTACCGATTATTCCGGCAGGTAACGGAACAAGCGGCGAAAATAACTCTATCAAGTGGGTAAGTTTAGGCGGCACAAATAAAGAGATGGAATTTCAAGGTTGGTTGGACTTCCTGACAAGTGCTATTGTTTCGCTTTTTGGTTGCAGCATGGAAGAGTTAGGACTTCACTCTTCAAAATCTCAACCGATGTTTGAGCATAATACTACACCTGAAATCGAAGCGTCAAAATCGCTTGTACTGGGTGATATGTTGGCTTTCTTGCAGCAGTATATCAATCAGATTCTTGAAAAAGCATATCCGGGATATGAAATTGAGTTTGTAGGATATGAACGCGACGACCCTAAACAGATTCTTGACCTTACAAAAACCGAACTTGAATCATTCAAGACATTAAACGAAGTACGCAAAGAAAAAGGACTTAAACCGATTGAAGCTGACTGGGCGGATAAATGTCCGGCAAATCCGCAGTTTGTACAGATGTATCAATATGCACAAATGGACGGCGGCGGAATGGAAGACCCGGACGCAGCAGAAGACGAAGGCGGAGAAGGCGCGGACTTTGGCGGCGAAGATAACGGCGAAGACTTTGGAGAAGAAAACGCCGATGAAAACGAAAATGTAGATAATGACGCATGGAATGATATTGCCGGAAACGACAAAGTAAACAATGCAGAAAATGAGGATAACGCCGGAGAAGAAACAAAAAGCGAAGGCGTTGAAAAGTCTTTTAAGTTTTCATTTTAAGTGAGGTATGAAAAATGACTGTATTTTCTGAACTTGTAAAATCAATCAATCGCGGACATTTAATACCTAAACAGATTCAAGCGCGAAACGCAAAGACCGGGAAAATATACACAAAGACCGTGTATATAAACCCGAATAAAAATAAAGCCGCTGCAAAGCATGACAGATTATCGGACGAAGAAAAACGCCTTGACGCTGAATACATGAAGGCAGTAAAAAGCGGCGATATTGAAAAGTTGCGCAAAATGGTAATTGAAAAAGCTGAAAAGAACGGATTCAAGAACGCAATCCCGGAACAGGCAGAGGGCTATTCTTTACGCATTACAAGACCGCCGAAAAAGACACGGACGGTATATAAAACTTTTTATGTAGATTCTCACGGAAAGCCTAGCGCGCTTTTTATCGGCAACAGTGAAAATATTCCCATGAATGTATGGGTAGACGCTAAAGACGCTTTTCACTTTACAGACCCGACAAACGGCAATATGTATGTACCTTCAATGAAAAACCCGACGAATAAGGACGCAGGAAAAACCGGCGATATGCACTCTTTTGATGAAGAGACACGCAAGGAACTTATTAAACGCGGATTTATTACAGAAAAGGCAAAATCAGTAACCGCACTTGCATATAGACCCGGTTGGCACGCCGGAGACTTGCCGTTTTTTCCACAGGGCGGAAAGAAGGTAAAAGGCTCAAACTATGGCAATATTCATAGGTGGAATCAGGTAGTTTTTGAAATTGAAATTGACGCTGATAAAGACTACACCGAAGAAGCGCAGAATCAACCGAAGGCAAGAAAAGAAGACGGTAGCTTAAACCCAAAAAAAGCAGATTTACAGTATATGCCGGAACATGGATTCTACCAGTACACAACAAACCCGACTGTAAAGCAGCAGACCGGCGGCAAAGGTGATTGGTTTATTTCTCATTCAATCAGAATCAAACGCGCGCTTACAGAAGACGAGTGTAACAAGATTCTTGCTGATAACGGAATGAAACCGCAGGAATGGGAAGGCGGCAAAATGGACTTGTCAAAACTGGGATATACCGGCGAAGACTATGACGCTGCAAGAAAAACACTTGCGCCGATTACTTACGACGACGACGGAAATATAATTCCATTATCGCAGCGATTCAATAAAGAATCGGACGATGTAAGAAAATCTATCGCGGTAGAGGTTGCGAAAATCAAAAATAACCTTATGGAGAATCTTTAATGAAAAGTATTGAGATTGAAATAACCGACATTACAGAGGGAAACCGCAAGGCAAAGTTTGAGCAGCTTGTTAAAAGTTTGAACGGCGAAACTCCTGAATATATTCCGGCTGATGATACGCCGCGTTTAGGCACAATCAATATTAAACTCAAAGACTATTCAAGCGAGCGTATAGAAAAAGCGTTGCGCACTATGGCTATGAGTTTATCCGTACCGTTGAAAGCTGCAAAAGGTGAAATCTTTTTTTACAAGGCGCAGGAAGATTTAACGGATAAGTGGTGTATGTTCTTTTCTGAACTTGTACGCAATACTTATGATTATGTAACAGACTATTTAGATTTACCAAAGAAAACCGTAATGTCAAAATCTGACATACTCACTCATAAAGGCAGGATTCTTTATAACCCTTCTACAGGCGAACCGATTAAACAATCAGACTGGAATAAGTTTGTAGGCAATCTTGAAAAGTTTTTGAACCGCAATATTAAAGATGTCGAAAAGAAAATCATACTTGAATCAAAATCACTTTCAAAAATCCTCGACCGTATGTTGAAATACAATACTCTTGAAGCCGTAAAAAAATTACGGTTGGAAGGTTTGCAATATCACGGTAAATCTTTCGACTGGATAAGCGAAAACGTTAGGAATATGCAAAATGTTTTCGGCGAAAGTCTCACCCGGCAGGAACAGGCGCGAATTGAAGTAATGACACAATCGGCAGCGCAGGAAATCACAAATATAACAGACAAAATGCGCGGCAATATCAAACAGATTCTTATTGACGGCGTAAAAGACAAAAGAAGCAAGGGGCAAGTCTCACAAGCATTGTTTGACAAAATGGTAGGTGATAACCGCGACTTTCAGAGAGTTGCTGACACAGAGATTCAGAACGCCTTTAATAATTCTTTTGTGCAGGAAGAAGTTTATAACACCGAAGAAGGCAAAAAGACCTATTTTAAGCGCATTGAAGTAATTGACAGTAACACTTGCCCGAAGTGTAAAGCAATCAACGGTAAAATTGCCGTATGGAGTGATAAACCGCTGAATGATGAAAAATCAAAAGACAAGAACGCTGATTATGTGATATGGGAAGGTAAAGACGGCTTTGAGTGGGAATGTCCTATTTCCGTAAAACACCCATATTGCAGGGGAACTTGGCAGCGTTACGACATCGGACTTGATAACATCAATATTGACGCGCTTGTAGCTGAACAGAGTAAGAACGCTAAAAAATGGAATAACGCCGTAAAAGCTGCAAAAGAAGAGTACAAAGAAAAGGGAATTGAAAACCCTGACGATTCTACAAAAGGATTTACGGAGCGAATAAAAGAACTTTATAACGGCGCGGATTCCGTAGAAAAATCTTTGACTTTTAGCGGACATAAATTACAGGGTAGAACCGCTTTTAGAGGTTTGAATATAAGCATTGAAAATAAAAAAGGAACTATCCGGCGCGGCGTTGATTCAGACGGTCATAAATGGGCTATCAAAATGCACTATGACTATGGGTATATCAGAGGCACGGAAGGCGTAGACGGCGACCATGTAGATTGTTATATCGGTGATAATATCGACGCTAAAAACGTTTATATCATTCATCAAAAAATACCGGGAACTGATAAATACGACGAAGATAAGTGTATGCTTGGATTCAATACACTGGCAGACGCTAAAGCGGCGTATTTGAAACAGTATGATAAACCGGGCTTTTTTGGCGGCGTTGATACTGTACCGTTTGAACTTTTCAAGCAAAAAGTTTTAATGAAAAAATATCACGGCAAGAAACTTGTATTAAATTAGGCAGCATGGCAAGGTTGTAGTTGCCATAAGCATAAATAACCGCCTTAGAACCGCGTACATTCAAGGGCAAAAAACAAGGGGGCTATTATATGGCTTTTAGAATCGGATTTTTGGAGCGTTACAGGGCTAATCACGAATGGGAAACTATTCAGAAATCACGCCCGGTAAAGTACATACGACGCTATCCAAAGAAAACAGGTAAAGGGTGGAATTATGTCTATAAAGATTCATGGAAACACCCTTTAACGGTGTTACTTGAATGTTTCGGAATCGGCAAAAAGAAGATTGACGAAACATATACAAGCGACATCAAAGAAGAGTACGGCGTAAGTAAAACTACTTGGGCGGCTCATGTACTGGAGTATTTCACTAACAAAGTTAAGTGGGATAATCTTTTTTCCAAAAAGGAAAAACGCGACAAGTACAAAAAGCCGGTAACACAGAAAGCAGTTGAAGCTAAAGCCGCTGCAATCGTTGCCGAAAAGAAAGAACCAAAGGCAAAGAACGCTGATAAAATGATTATCAATCGTTCTTTAATGCGTAAAGTATGGGCTACTTTTAGCGTAGAAGGGCAGAGAATTGACGAAGCGGAAAGCGAGCAGGAAAAGCACGATAACCGCAGCAATGCCATGAAAGGCAATAAGAACGCCGAAAAGAACGGCGTTTATACCGATGATTTACAGGGGGTAAACAATGGTAACACTGGAATTGAGCCGGGAAGAATTTCCGATGGTGCTGAAAACATACGGACTGGAAGGGGCGAAGAAACAAGCCGTGAGAATGTTGGTAACACAGGGCGAGAAGATAACACAGACGAATCTTTACTCGTGTCTAGCGAACTTGGAAGAGGACTTGCAGAACCAAACGGCGATGTCAACGCAGGAAGAGGAAGAATAACAAAAGGACAGGCGCGAAAAATCCGCGAACAGTGTCGCGAGATTCTTAAAAAGCCTGATTCAGAAATTACTGACGCAGATAAACAGATTCTTGCACAGTATGTCGGCGCAGGTGGAACAGACGAAGAAGGAAGCAGCAATAGCGGCGTTCTTTATGAGTTTTATACACCGCGTAATGTTATTTCTAAAGTTTGGGAAATTGTCGATAAATACAACCCTAGACAGGATAAAAGCGTTATTGAACCTTCTAGCGGTATTGGACGCTTTGCAGAAGGCAGAAGCGAAAAGTTTACCATGTTTGAACTTGAAGCAGATTCCGCAAGAATTGCGCATATCTTACACCCTGACGCTGAAATTGTGCAGGGAGCATTTCAAGAAAACTTCATGAAGAACAAAAAAGGACGCTTTACAAAAGATTTTGAAAAGTACGATGTAGCGGTAGGAAATCCGCCTTATGGTGCTTATACCGGCAAATATAAAGGTATGGGCGAGGGTAAAGACTACAAACGCTATGAGACTTACTTCATGTCGCGAACACTCGACACCGTAAAAGACGGCGGAATTATGGCTATGGTAGTGCCTAGCGGATTCCTTAACGGCGGTAGTTCATACGGTAAAGACCTTGAAAAAATCGCAGGTAAAGCAGAATTGCTCGAAGCGTGGAGACTTCCTAACGGAACTTTTGACAGTACCGATGTTGGAACTGATATTGTCGTATTCCGCAAGGGTAAAGGTACAACAGTAGACGCGCTGAAAAATTACTTTACAAACAATCCTGACCATATCGCCGGTGAAGTGTCTACAAGAATCGGACGTTTTGGCGAAGAGACTTACATTAAACCAAAAGACGGTGAAACATTTGAAAGTGCAGTAGCAAATATCAATGTCGGACAGGCTGAAATTGACAAGATTATCGAACAGGAAGCCGCAAAAGTTGAAATCAAAGAGGTAAAGAACGAACCTAAAAAGATTACTTCTAAAACTATTTTCGGCGATGTCGTAAAACTTGACGACGGAAGAACTGGAATTGTACAGGGATATGTAAAGCGCAATCGTAAGACCGCCGGTGTAGTCGTAAATGTGGACGGCAAGAGCGAAGAAGTATTATTTACTGACGAACAGGCTGAAAAGCGTAACCGCTCGGAAGCTATGAAGGGTAATAAAAACGCAGAAGGCGCACACGATTATCCTATAAGCCCTGACGCACACTTACTCGACGCGGCAGAGTTTAACAAGATGTACGGTAAAGACATCGACCCTAAAGACCTGCCGGTTTGGAAAGTAACCGATAAATACGGCAATATTGACATGACAAAACTTTCTGACGAACAGAAAGAATACATAAAATCATCAGACCATTATGTAAAAGAAGGTGATACTTATGTAAACGCCGTAAACTATGCGAGTGGTAATATCCGTAAGAAATTACGCGAACTTGACCCGGAAGACCCACAGTATGAAACTAAAAAAGCCTTACTTGAAGCGGTATGCCCTAAAGAAAAAGGACTTTTGCGCACTTGGAAAGAAGTGGACGAAAACGGCGTAGAAGTTGAAAAGTCGGACGGATTCACATTGTCGCCGGTTATGGACTGGACGCGCGATTATAAGACTAAAGACGGTATGAGCCTGATTACAGGATTCTTTGAATGGGCGTATGCCGGACACGGTTATTATAGCGAGAGCGATTCACCTATTGCGCGTGAAGAGATTCCGGCAATTCTTGACTTTAGAGATATTAAAGCGTTCTTTGATAAAGAGGCTTTAGTTTTGGATAGAGGCGAGGCAGGAACGGACGACAAAAAAGGCAAGGCGCGCTACAGAGAGCAGAAAAAGCAGCTTAGACGCGATACCGCTATTAAACTGTTTAACCGCTATTTGCGCGAAGGTTTGAGCATTGAAGACCAAAAAGACCTTGTACAGGCTTGGAACGATAAAGCAAATACTTTCGTAAATCCTGATTACACAAAGATTCCTATTTTCGTAGACGGTATGAGTTCACACAAAGGCAAGAAGCCGTTTAAGTTGTTGGAGCAGCAGCTTAAAGGTATTTCTATGCTTACAAACAAAGGAACTGGACTTCTTGCTTATGATGTCGGCGTAGGTAAAACCGCTTGCGGTATTGTCGCTACAATCAATCAGATTCAGACAGGACGCGCAAAAAAGCCGCTTATTTGTGTACCGAATGCAGTTTATGCAAACTGGATAAAGTCGATTCATCAGTTATTCCCGGAAATTAAAATAAACGAACTCGGAAATCTTTCTAAAAGATACTGGAAAGAAGGAATGAAGATTGAAGAGGGAACTATTTCCGTATGTACTTATGAAGGACTTGAAAACATCGGATTCAATGAGCAGGAAGAAGCCGAAATACAGGAAGATGTAGAGTTTGGCGCAATGGAATCTACCGGCGGCAGCGAAGGAAAATCTAAAAGAAAAGCTGCAAGCGATAGCGAAAAGATTGCAGAAACAGTCGGCGAAATGTCGCGCACTCGTGATGAAGGCGTACAGTTTAGCGAACTTGGATTTGACCATATTACCGTCGATGAAGTTCACAACTTCCGCAATCTCTTCAAAATGCCTAAACACATGAATAAACAGGGTGAGAGCGAACAGGGCGGAAGTAATGAGTTTGACGGACTTGGAAGCGGTGGGCAGCCTTCTAACAGAGCAAAGAAATTGTTTGCGATTACCCAGTTAATTCAGAGACATAACGACGGACGCAATACATTCTTGCTTTCGGCTACACCATTCCAAAACTCACCTACAGAGGTTTACTCAATTCTTTCATACATGGCACGCGACAAACTTAAAGAAATGGGATTCTACTCACTCGAACAGTTTGTACATAACTTCTGTAAAGTGCAGCGCGAATATGTCGTAAAGGCAAACCGCGTAACAGAAGCACCAGTCGTAAAGGGCTTTGAAAACCTTTCAGAATTACAGGGCTTACTCACAAACTACATGGATAAGGTAGACGGTGAAGAGGCAGGAGTTGTAAGACCTTATAAGCGTATGCACGCGCCTGAACTTGAATTGACAGACTTACAGAAGGCTATCATGGATAAATGTTCTGAATACATTGAAGAGCAGGAAGGACTTCCAAAAGACGACCGCGACGACGGTTATATGTTCCGCGCTATGAACGCTATGAAGAATTGCGCTTTAAGCCCGGCACTTGTAGACCCTTCTTTTATTCCTGACGGCTACGAAGCACCGAAAATGAGCGAGTTTGTAGATTCTTCTCCAAAGTTGAAGTTTACTTGTGATTCTATTATTGCGCAGTACAAAAAATCACCGACAAACGGACAGATTATGTATATGCCTAGCGGAGTTGAGCAATTCCCACAGGTTAAAAACTACTTAATTAAACACGGTATTCCAAAAGAAGCTATAGCAACAGTTGCCGGAGCAGCTACAACAGATAAGGCACTGGACGCAAGACAGAAAGTTTTCAACGAGTTCAATGACGTAAACGGTAAATGTAAGGTTATTATCGGTAGTTCAACAATCAAAGAAGGTTGTAACTTACAGGGTAATACTACAACAATTTACTGTACACAACTTGACTGGAATCCGACAGATGTACAACAGTTATGGGGTAGAGGTTGGAGACAGGGAAACAAGCAGGGAATTGTACATTGTGTAACACCGCTTATGCACGATTCTCTTGACCCGATGATTTATCAGAAACACGACGAAAAATCATCACGCACCGACGACCTTTATTCTTACAAGGGCGATACAATGAACTCTAACGATGTAAACCCGGAAGAGTTGAAATTCTCATTGATTAAAGACCCGAATAAGCGCGCTGACTTGCAGGTTATGGAATATACCGAAAAAAACAAGAGCGACCAAAGAATGTACGGACAGTTGATTGATGTACTTCACAAGCAGATTGATATTGCTTTTGAATCTGACGAAGCTATCAAAGAAAACGCAAAGAACGGCGTAAACTGGCGTTTTGAAGGCGTTGAAGCTGAACAGAAGAAAGTTGATGAACTTACCGCACAGAAAAAGGAATTAAAGGAACTTGCCGCAAAGATTAAAAAAGATTTCAAAGGCAAAGAGTTTGATTTCTTAGGTAAAGACAAGGAACTTTTCGATAAACTTGAAAGTTTGGGAACTTACTTCAATCGTTATGCGAAAACATACGACCAAATTGAGCATAACATCGAGTACGCCGAAAGTAATCTTGATGATAAAATTGCAACTTCAAAAGGTTACGTTAAGACCTACAACAAGAATCTTAAAAAGGCTATGGATACAAAGGCAGCTTGTAAAGCATACCTTGATTCTAAAGGCTTGAAGACACAGGAAGATTGCGAGGCAAAGATTCAGGATTATGTAAAACTCATGGACGAAGCGCGCGAAAATGTTGATAAAGCAAAGGATATGCGCGAACAGTTCTTGCAGGAAGCTATCGCCTACAACGAAGCAAACAAGAAAAACTTACTTTCAGTAAATGAACTTGTAAAGCAGAATGTAGACGGAATTATGAACGATTTACACGCTATGGACGACGAATTTAAGGCAAAGATTAAAGCCGAAAACGATAAGCGTTTCGGGCGCGATAATGTTCAAAAATCTTGGTGTTACTTTGACAAAAACGGAAATCTTTATTTCCGCAAAAGTGCATTTTCAAAATAAGCGTAATGGTGTATAATACCAGTACACTAAACCGTATCTAGGTTGTTACGCAAAAGCGAACGCCGATTATTCTTAGATTTATTCTAGGAGTAGTCGGCGTTTTGTTTTTAAACTTGATTTTTCGGAGCGCACAATGAAAGACGAAAAACTTGATTACTTCAAAAAACTTGTTATTGAACATCTTGAATCTTTGGAAGCTGATAAAAAAGAACTTAAAAAATCACTTTTGGAAGCGGAGAGCATAGCGAAGGGCGGCAAAGGTTTGCCGGTTGGAACTGTAAGAGACTGGAAAGGCGGAAAGTATGTAAAAGTTGCGCCGGGCAAGTGGAAGCCTAAATATGATAGTCATTCACGCGGCGCGAAGTTATCTATCGCTGCACTTAAAAGAAAAGCGGACGAGTGCAAAAGTTCAGAGGAATTATTGCAGCTTGTACTTGAAAACCGCGAAAGATTCTCTGATGAAATGGGAAGACCGCTGCCGTTTGTAAAAGAATTGTCGGACTATATTTCTGCAAAAAATGACGAACTGGAAAACGGAAAGAAACCGGCAAAGGCAAAAGCGAAAAAAGAGAAAAAGACCGTCGCCGAAATGAAAGCAAAAGACGACGAAAAAATACAGGTAAACGAAACGCCGGAAGACCGCGCGCAGGTTACAAAAACACAGGCTTTTAATAAAGAAATTGAGACTTTGACAAATAGCAGCTATAAGGCTGATTCAGTTGAAGACGCTATAAAAGCACTGGAAAAACATAAAGAGTTTGTACACTCAATTATTCCACAGAATGAGACTTTACACGAAAAAGCAACACGCGAAGGGCGCGAAGAGGCTATACAGTCGATTATTGATAAACTCAAACAGGGAATTAAAGACATTATAGCGATGTTTGTAAAAGCCCCGGAAAAGAAAGCGCAGGAACAGGAAGAAAAAGAACTTGAAGAAAAATACGGCGCAGAGCCGGAAACAACAATAAAAGACATACGCGATAAATACGAAGCGTCAAAAAGCGTTACCGGCAATAAAAAGACCGTTACTCTTCCTGACGGAACTAAAATAAAATGCCATTACAAGATTGTTGAGGCAGAAGCACCGACGGCAAGCCATAACGAGCGCACTTTTGCGCCTTCTAAGGGATTCCCGACAACAAAGGACGGTAAAAGCGTAAACGACCGTGATTATCAGAATGACGCGGACGCACAGGAAAGCGTTAGAAAGATTGCAAGCAACTTCAATTCTCTTGCGCTTGAATCGCCGCCGATTGTTACAAAGGACGGTATTGTTATTTCCGGCAATAACCGCACTATGTCAAGTAAACTTGCGGCAAGACAGGGAACTGATAAAGCATACCTACAGGATTTAAGGGAAATGGCGGACGAATACGGAATAGAGCCGGAAGACTTAAACGGCTTTGAGAATCCGCGCCTTATTCTTGAAACTGACAACGAGCATGAGGGCGACTACACTACAGAAGAGTTTGCACAGTTTAACCGCGACACAAAAAAGACAATGAATAATGTTGAAAAGGCGGTAAAACTTACAAAAACACTTAATACCGAAAAAATACAGTCGATTGCGGAAAGTTTGCAGGGGTATGACACAATGGGCGAACTGTACGCCGATGTCAAAGGGTGTCAAGAGTTTGTAAATAAACTTATTTCCGCCGGAATCATCGGAGAAAACGAAAAGGCGCAGTATTGCCGCACTGACGGAACTTTGAACGATACAGGTAAAGACTTTTGCGAAACTGTACTTGTCGGAAGTGTTCTGAATGAGGGTAATATCCGAAAACTTGACGGCGCGGGCGGAAAAAGAATCAGACAGAAACTTGTAAGGGCAATCCTGCCGCTTATCGAAAACAAGGGAAACGGCAAGGAATATTCTTTCAACAAGGAATTGAACGACGCAGTGGATATTGCCGTAAACGTTGCAAAGAATCACGACACCTACAAGACCGTAGACGATTATTTGGCGCAGGGAACGCTTTTCGGAGAAACAAAGCCGGACGAAATAACAAGCAAACTTGCGAAACTTGTGCATGATGAAGGCGAAAAAGCATTTGCGCAGCGTATGAAGGATATGGGAGCAGTACTGCAGGCAAGCGCAAACGGCGAAATGGATATATTCCTGGGCGGCGTTGAATCAAAACAAAGCCTTATGGAGCGTTTCTTGGAAATAAAGAAATCCATAACGGATATTCTTTCTAAACTTGGTAAAAGAGAGCAGTCGGCAAGTTCACTTGTGGCGAGCGTTCTTAACAAAATATCATAAGCGAGGTAAAGTAAATGAAAGTTATGTTTTCAAAAGCGGTTTATGCCGAAATGGAAAAGGCGTTCGGTAAAAAAGACTTGTCGAAATTGCGCAAGGAAATAATTACCGATAAAAACGGACATCGTAAAACCGTTTACAAGAAAATCTACAAGCCGGAAGAAGGTAAAAACAAAGGCGCAGCAGCACCAAAAGAAGAGGAAAAACACTCTTACGCTCATACTACCGGCGACCACATTGTATTTAACAATGGCGGCGTAGATATGACCGGCGAAATTGTAGGCGTTGGAAGAGACGGCGTTACAGTTAAAGGAACTAGAAACGCTAAAGGACAAACTTTCCGGGTAAAGCATGAAGATGTAAAACAGGTTACAAAAATGATTAACCCGAATGACGCTATCCGTGGACTTATGGACGTAAACAGTGTAAAAGCAGGTTGGCGCGGTACGGACGGTATGCAGCCGGATTCTTGCGACACAATCAAAGGACTTTATGAAACTATTGAAGCTGCAAGAGGTGAGTTTAACGACTTTACCGATAGTGTAGCTAAAGAGTTTGCAGCCCTGAATCCTATCATCATGAAGCGCGCTACTTTAAAGAGCGAAGACCGCATTAAAGAAAAGTTACGCGAAGACGCAAAATCAGAATCAAACCCGGATATTACAAAACAGATTTACGACGAAAAGACAGATACTTACCATTGCCGCACAATCCGCGATTGCGACGGACATACAATCTGTTTGAATAGCGTTGAAGATGTTGCGAACATTCTTAAACACCTTGACGGCAGAAAAGAAGTTGCGCGCATTAAAAATAACTTTGGTAAACCGTCGCCGGTTGGATATTCAGACATTAACTGTAATATCAAACTTTCAAACGGCGCAATCGTTGAATTGCAGGTAAACACTACCGCAAACATGGTAGCAAAAGAGCGTTACGGACACGCGCTTTATGAAGTTTACCGCAGCGTTGCAACAAATCCAAAATACGCTAAACTTGCTGAAATTATGGGCGAAGCACAGAAAGACCTTTACGGACTTTCAAATAAATACTCAAAAGAAGGCAACTTCCCAACAAGAGATATTCCAAAAGGCAAAGACGGCAACGCGAATATTTTTGACGGCGAGTACAAACACGCTCCTTATGCTGCTGCAATCAGAAGCCATGTAAACAAGGCTATGCCGTTGTTTGAACAGGCAAAAAGAGAAGGCGTATTGACCGACAAGACAATCGAGCATTTTGAACACTTGATTAACTACATTAAATAAGCATTTGACAAATTAAACTATCTAGTTTAAGATACAAGTGCAGGGGGTGAAACATGAAATATTACATTGACGATAACGACAGAGCATTTGTCGAAAAAGAAGACGGAATCTACCAGTTGTATAGCGACGGAAAAACCGTAAAGACTGACAGAATTGCCGCAGACCCTATGACATGGCACGAGTGCAGCGAAAAAGAAGCACTTGAAAGTGCCAAACTCTACGAGAGTTATTTTAATAAATAAGCGCACCGCTATTCTTTCCTGAATAGTCATAGCCGTAGCAAGTCTAGGGCTTTTTTTATTTTAGGGAAATTAGAGGAAAATAGCGGAAATTTCCCCTAATTTTACTTTTCGGCGTAAAACTAAAATAAAGCCGGTTATTATTTTACTTTTTATACCGATAATTCAGGTATGAAACATATAGACTGTAATACTTATGGGATTTGATAAATTGTGTACCGCCGTTAAACTTTGGCAGCGGTTATTTTCAGTGCGGCGAGCCTCATTCTTTTGTAAACGGAAAACAGACATACTTAACGCTTTTAAGAGTGAATAAAGAGCCGGAAGTATGGCAGTTTTTAGGATATTGCCACGCCGGGCAAACAGTAACGCCCGACAAGGAGTGAACTATGACAAAGTACGACGATGTAAGGGTTATTCAGACCGGCAAGGTTGGACTTGTGATTGAAGTAAAAGACGGTCGTTATCTTGTGGACTTTGGCGACGCTAAAGAGTGGTTTGACGAGTGCGACTTGCTGCCGGTTGAGCAGGAAGATTGCGAAGATTAAGGGGTAATAAAATGAGCATGGCAATTCAGAAGGCGATAATTTACGCGACACTCAAACACGAAGGGCAGAAGCGAAAAGGTACAAACATACCTTATATCGTTCACCCTATGGAAGTTATGCAGGTTCTTACTGAATTGCGATGTACTGAAAATGTAATTATCGCCGGAATCCTGCATGATACACTTGAAGACACGGACGCAACGCCGGAAGAGATTAAACAACTTTTCGGGGCTGATGTTTTATCAATTGTTAAGGGCGAAAGTGAAGACAAAAGTAAAACATGGAAGGAACGAAAAGTGGCGACTATTGAGCGACTTAAAGGCGACAATCCGGCAACTAAACTTGTTTGTTTCGCTGATAAATTATCGAATATTCGCAGTATGTACCGCGATAAACTGGAAGTAGGCGCGGAACTTTGGAAGCGATTCAACGCCGATAAAGATTCTATTGAGTGGTATTATCGCGGAGTTGCAGCAGCTTTATTGAATCCGGGAACTGACGGAAAAATGAGCGGCACGGCGTATTCAAAACTTTATAAGGAGTTCAAAAAGACTATTGACAAGGTATTTCAATAAACGGTCTTAAAACTTGACAAATAGAGCCATAGATTTTAGAATGTAGAAAATAAGAGTTTTTAACAAAAAACTTCTTGAATAAGATTCCATGTGATTTGCACTCTAAGAAGGCAGTCTCGGAAAAAGACGGTACGGCTTGTACTGAACTTTTGCGGACTGTCTTTTTTTTATTTCTTTTCGGGGTGCATAATGACCGATACAGACAAGTTCAATGATGTTTATCTCAATTTGGAGATACGAAAATCCGCAGGAAAAACAGACGACTTTGGAAATTATATTTTTGAAGTAGAAGCGTCAAACGAAAATCTTGACTTACAGAATCAGATTGTATTGCAGCGAGCTTTAATGGAATCAAAAGACGAGTTCTTAAAGGGCGGCGTTATTTCTTTTGACCATTTACACAAGCGCAGAGACGAAAAGGGCAATGTTATTTCAGACCCTTCAATGGTTATCGGTGAGCCGATAGATGTTTATTTTGACGAAGAAAACAAAAAGACAATCGTAAAAGGTAAACTCTACTCAAACAACGATAAAGCAAAAGACCTGATTAAAATGCTTAAAGCCGGTTCTACAAGAGTACGCGCCAGTGTCGGCGGTATTTTCCCACAGGTAGTAAAGAATCTTAAAACCGGCGTTGAGAAAATCACTCATGTACTTTGGAATGACCTTGCACTTACAACTAGCCCGGTAAATAACACGGTAGGAAGTGCAGTTTTTGCAAAAAGCATGACGGCGGCGGAGTTTGTAGACTACTTGCCGCTTGAATTAAAAAAATCACTTTGCGCCGGATATAACACGGATTCCGCTACAAAGACCGGCGGACAGGCACTTATCCCGGAAGATGTAAACACAAAGACTATTGATGTTTCAAACACTCACGCAATCAGTAAATCCGATGTAAACGAAGAAGAAATCATAGCGCAGCTTGTTGAACTTGCTAAGAATCGCAGAATCAACGGCAAAGACGACGCTATTGAGTTCTTAATTTTACACGGTATTTCAAAGGAAAAAGCCGGGGAGATTACCTCGGAAATTATAAATCAAGGGGGACAAATGATGAAAAAATCATTTTCCAATGCGGTTTCTGACCTTCTGAAATCTCTCACAGGCGGCAATCCAAAGGACGATGACGAAGACATCAAGAAAGGCAACAAAGACGGCGCAAACGCTGACGACGAAAACCTCGATGATGAAAACGACGACATTGACCTTGACGATGAAGACGAAGACGAGGACGACGAAGACGAAGAAAACGAAGACGGCGGCGAAAATGATGATGAAGACATGGTAGACGGCGGCGAAGTGTTGAAAGCACTGGACGCTTCAATTACTACTTTGGCTAAATCACAGAAAGCCACAGAAAAACGCCTTAACGATTTAGGTGAGGCTATTGTCGGACTTGCAGAAATGGTTTCAGCAATCGGAAATCAGAAGATTCCACCTCGCACAGTGCTTAACAAGAGCATGAACGCAGACGGCGGAAACAACGCAGGTAAGCAGAATCTTTCGGCTAGACCTACAGAAGACGACCTGTACAATGTGCAGCTTGTTCTTAAAAAGGCAGTAGACGAAGGCGAAATCGACATGATTCAGTCGAGCATGATTTCATCGGACTTTCAGAAGTGCATGAACACCGGAAGACCTATGAATCCAAAATATTTTGAGTTCTTGCAGACAAGGCTCAAAAGGGGGCAAAATAATGGCAGGATTTTTTGACAATGTTTCTTCCGGCGAAATGAGCGCAGGTGAAGTAAACGAATTGCAGAAAGCACTTGCAGCCGGTTACGGAACAGATTCCTCACGGTTTACCGGTGGTCGCGCTCTGATTCCTGAAAATCTTGAATCAGAAGTAGTAAATGTTGTTGCACAGTTGAAAGAAGACTGTAAAGTTATGAACAGTGTTAAGAAGACACCTGTTCGCTCAACAGTGCATGAAGTTAACTTGCGTACTGGACACGGTGATTACCGCCACCTTTCTGTAGCAGAAGGCGGAGCGTCAATCGACACAGACCAGTCTCTTGAACGCAAGACTTTTGCAATGAAATATTTGCAGACACGCCGTTCTGTTACAAAACAGATGGAAGCTGCCGAAACATTTGAAGGCGCACTCGCAAGCGAAAAACTTGCCGGTGTTGAAACAATCATCAAGGGTGCTGAATATCAGTGTTTCCACGGTGATTCTTCTATCGTTCCTACAGAGTTCGACGGATTCCTTGCTTCTATCAAGAAAGCAAACGCAGCAGACCAAAACATCATCAACCTTAAAGGTTCTACACTTGGTAACTATGATGAGAAGATTTTTGACGAAATCGCCGCTATGGTTCGTGGAAAGGGTGGATTCCTTGACAAGGCACTTTTCCCTACAGTTCTTGCAAAAGACATCAAGGAAATTTTCGCTGACAAGCAGCGTTATCTGATGAACAATCCTATTCCTAACCTTTCTTTCAAGACAATTCCTGACTATGGAACTGCTATCGGTGCAAACATTGCATTGAGCGGTGAAGATGCCGGTGATGATATGTTCTTTGAAGTAAAGGGCGAAGTAGTAGCAGAAGGTGACGCAACTCGTAGACCTGCTGCTCCTGCAAGCGTTACTGCAAGCGCAAGCGGTTCAGGTTCATCATTCACTGCAAACGACGCAGGTGATTATATGTACACTGTACACGCCGTAAATCAGTACGGTATTTCCGCAGGTACTTCAATCGCTGCTGCCGTAACAGTTGCCGCAGGAAACAAAGTAGCACTTACAATTACACCGGGTTCAGGTGTTGCCGCAACCGGCTTCATTATCTGCCGTTCTAAGAAGAACGACACAAAGGTAATGGAAATGGATAAGGTAGCAAATAGCGGAAACGCTACAACCGTTTACGAAGATACAAACGATGAACTTCCGGGAACTGCTTCTATGATTTTCCTTCCAAAGAAGCGTTTTCAGCCGGTGTACACATTCGGACAGTTGCTCCCGGCTTGTACATTCCCTCTCGCGCCTACAAACACCGCAGAAACTCCTTTCCTCGTAATGCTTTACGGTGGTCTCGAAGTTCGTGCGCCTAAACATTGTGGACTTGTTAAGAACATTTCTTACAAAGGAGGCTTGTACTAATGGCAAAAACAACAACATCAAAGACACAGAAAACTGATGTTGCCAAAAAGCCTACAGTAGCCGCTGCTAAACCGGCGGTTACTGAAAAGGTTGAGACAGTCGCAGAAGTAAAGACTGACGCAACAACAGTAGAAAAGGCAGAATCGCAGGAAGATTCTAAACCGGCGGTTACTGAAAAGCCCGAACAGAAGGACGAGAGCGGTTTGCCGTTCAAAGTTAATTCTGACGGAACTGTAAATGTGTGGTCGGTAAAAAGAGCCGGTCGCTCGGTTACAGGTTCTACCGGCGAAGTCATTACTTTTGACGATGAAGGCTTTGCCAAAGTCAAGTTAGAGGACGCGCTGCATTTTAAAGATGTACCGGGATTCTCTTTCACAAAATAAGAATCTTCAAAAAGGAGTGTAAAAATTGATTACTGCAAGTTCAATAAACAACAAGATTTTAGTGTCAATCAACGATAATGCACATTCAAGTTATCGGCTTGAAAGACATTCATACAATGATGATACATATCTTGTTTGGACGGCTAACGGTTTTTGCACTCCTGATGAAGAGAATCCGGCAATCGCCGTAAACGGTGATATTGTCGATTCAAACGCACAATCAAATACACTTTACGCATACCGCTATGTAGATTTTGAAGCGGAAAATCCACAGGACACAGATTATATTTATTCAAACTGGGTAAGAAATGGCGGCGACGGTGCTATAGGTTACACTTTCGGCAATTATAAAGTACCTGCCGGACAGTGGGGAAACATCGTAACGCCTGATGATTTGAGATTTACTTACATTTGGGGTACTGATTTTAAGGCTACAAACGGACAGAGTTATACTGACGAACAGATTCAGTATTTCATTGATTCAGCGGTCGCAGAATTGGAGCGGCAGCTTGATATTACGATTAAGAAAAAGAAAATCAGATACAATGCAGCAGAAAGAAATCTTTCTAAAGGTACTGATTACGATATAGACGAAGCGGTTTATGACTTCAAGTTTTCGCGTATTTCACGATATGGATATATCAAAACACGCCGCAAACCGATTATTAAACTTCACAAACTTTCATTGCTCACTCGTTGGCAGGGTGTAAAAGACCTTACACAGACTACCATTATTGATAAAACAAAAGGTGTTCTTAAACTTATGGAACGCCCTATAAGACCTTCCGAAACTTCAAGCGGTATTCAGACCGCTATAGGCGTTTACGGAAATCAAACATTATCCGCACAGTTATTCTATGCGATTGATTATGACGCAGGTTATGAAACATCGGACGATGTACCACAGGATTTAAGAGAAGTTATTGCTAAACAGGCTGCAATAAGTCTTTTGAATATTGTCGGCGACGGCTTGATGTCGGGATTCTCTTCAAGTTCATTGAGCATGGACGGACTTTCAGAATCATTCAGTTCTACACAGTCGGCTACAAGTGCCTATTTTGGTGCGCGTATCGCCGTGTATAAAGACGACATCAAAGAGTACATAAAAGCAAACAAAAATAAGTTTGCAAATATGGCAATCGGGGCAATTTAACATTGTGAAAAATTACCTGAAAGGTAATTAAGGGGGAATTTCAGAAAATCAAAGATTTCTTTTCAAGCAAAGTTGTAAAAATCGTTGCTTGGGTAGTTCTCGCACTTGATGTAACCGCTTTAATCATTGGCGGTGCAACAACAGTTGAAATCACTGACGGTATCGCACTCATAGCCGGAGTTATCGCTGCCGTTTCATTGGTTATCGCTTTTATCGCAGAGCGTGTCAAAAAGTAATTCTTACCGTATCGCGTTACTTTTTGGGGGTGTTGTCGGTGCTTTTTTTTCTCCTTTTCAAAGAAATTTTCACGCCGGCAACGCCCTTTTTTCTTTTTTAATAAATGTAAATGCGAGGGCAACAATGAAACCGTGGGAACTTTACAACTATCAGAAAGACATTGATTACAGGACAAACACTTTTGACTACGATTGGCGCGTAAAAGTTGATAACGACGAAAGAACAATCTATGTATTTTCGCAGTTTTCAACAAGCGTTATCGACTGGATTGTGAACTTCTTATTTTTCATGATTCCACAGGTTAGACAGTGGTATGTATATTTCGCTTGCTTGGGTTGGCAGACTACTTTTAATTCCTGCAAAGGCTTGTTTATGAATGAGGTTTTAATGGCTATGAATACCTTCCCGGACTACAAGGTAGTTGTTTGCGGTCATTCATACGGCGGCGCAGGTTCAGTATTGGCAGGAATTGAAATCTTTTTCCAGTCGGGAAGAAAGCCGGATTTAGTTACTTTCGGCGCGCCTAAACCGCTTGTATTTTTCATTACAAAACTTATTTCACGGCTTTTCTTTGGCAAGGTTACGCAGTACGCGCACTGGTGCGACATTGTTACTTATATGCCGCCTTTACCGGGATATTGGAATGTGAAAGTTATCCGGCTTGGTAAGTTCAGTTTTAAGGGCTTATTCAATCCGCAGAAATACCATTGTATTTATGGCGATGAATCGCTTTATGAAAATATAAAGGAGTGAAAAAACTATGAAACTGTATGTAGAGCGCATGGAACGCGACGACCTGAAAGGAAAAATCAAGAAGGCTAAAGCTGCACTTGAAAACAATCCTTTTGACATGACAGAGACCGGGAAAGAACTTCTGACGGAGCAGGTAAAATCAATGGAAAGTTACCTTGCTATCCTGAATCAGAGAATTGAGTATGAATCCGGCGGCGAAATCAGAGCATAGGCAGATAATTTTTCTGTTTATATAAATTTTTAAGGGGGTGTTATTATGGCACTGGAAAAACTTAAAAGAGGCTGCCCTTATGGGAAAGAAATTGCCGAAGAAATTGAAAAAGGTGGAAACGCAGGTATTGAAACAAGACTTGCAGCACTTGAAACAATGTCTATTGAAACAAGACTTGCAGCACTTGAAACAATGTCTATTGAAACAAGACTTGCAGCACTTGAAACAATGTCTATTGAAACAAGACTTGCAGCACTTGAAACAATGTTTGCGGCAGTTCTTGCAGCTGAAGGCACA
>Ga0255344_1001777_pt1 | contig 27745 bp, 13 predicted proteins | sample wastewater_treat_5_FD_192414 | JGI IMG/M metagenome (GOLD analysis project Ga0255344, IMG submission 192414) | Wastewater microbial communities from Lulu Island WWTP, Vancouver, Canada - plant18 | ecosystem: Engineered > WWTP > Wastewater > Unclassified | place: Canada: Vancouver, British... | reverse complement strand
CAGGCAATTGTTCAGGTTTGATAAATTTATATTTTGTATATTTTAATGATTTTTGATAATGTTTTATCCAATCTTTATTAGCTTTGGTATCTAGTAATAATATTTTTTTCTTTATTTGTTTTTGGTTTTGTTTTTTATTATAAATTTTATTAAATTGTTTAAGCTTTGAGGTATTCCAACTTTTAATATCTAAAATAGATAATATTTCTGTTTTTGATTCTAATGTTTCAGTAAAAATATTTTTAATACCAGTTAAACCGCTTTGAAATCTTGTAACTGGTTTTTCAGCAATCTTATATAAGTTTAAGAATTTTGGCAAATCTTGTTGAATTTCTTCAACTTTTTTTTCCCAAGAATTTTTTTTATTTTTTACAAATTGTATTAAATTTTTTGGATGTTTAGCTAGGTATTCAATTTTATTTTTTTTATTAAAAGAACGATCTACTAAACCATAACAATTAAGTTTTTTTAAAACATGATAACCAAGAGTGCGAGTAATTTTTGCTTTTTTAGTTATTTCAGAAACAGTGGAAGGACCAAGTTCAAGCATAGCTAAATAAACTTTAGCTTCTGATTCTTCTAAACCTAAATTTTTTAAAGTTTGTAACATAATAATATTTTTTATTATAAATTATTATTTATTTTTTGTCAATTTAAATTTACAATTTTATAAATATTATAAAATTATTACTAAAATATAATAAAAATATAAATAATATTAGTATATTTATATTGACAATTATATAAAATATTATAGAGTTTAATATTATATTGAGTTATATGATTTTTTCTTTTTTGAAATTATTTAAATATTGTTTATTAAAAATGTAATAGAGTAAATATTTTTTAAAAGTTTTTTTAGATTGATAAAAAAATAATATTTGTTTACAAAAAATATAAGGATAAAAAATTTATTATAAAGATATTTTTTGTTTGCTAAGAATTATTAAAAAGTGTAAAATAATTATCAGATATAATGAAATAAGATATATTTTTATCTAAACTAAATTATTATTTATATTTTTTAAATTATGCAAACAATTTTATTTATTATTATTTTATTTGGTTTTATTGGAGCTATGGTTTTGCTATATATAATGTATAGAAAATTGCTAGAATTGAAAAAACCAGAAGAAACTGAGAACAATCTTTTTGTGATGTTGCAAAATCAAATTCAGGATTTATCACGAATAATGGATCAAAAAATTACTGATACTCATAAAATTGTTAATGACACACAGACAAATTTACATAAAACTATTCAAGAGCAATTTGGACAAAGTGTAAGAATTATTACTGATGTAACAGAGAAATTAACTAAGTTAGATGAAACAAATAAGCAAGTTGTTGGAGTGGCTGAACAATTACAAGGTTTAGAAAATGTTTTGAAAAATCCTAAACATCGTGGAGTTTTAGGAGAATATTATTTAGAAAATGTTTTGAAAAATGTTATGCCACCAGGAACTTATGAAATGCAATACAAATTTTCTGATGGTGATATTGTGGATGCTGTGATTTTTGTTAAAGATAAAATTATTCCTATTGATTCTAAATTTAGTTTGGAAAATTATAATCGTATTGTTAATGAAAAGGATGAAGATCAAAGATTAGTTTTGGAAAAAGCTTTTAAACAAGATCTTAAAAATCGTATTGATGAAACTAGTAAATATATTAAACCCAAAGAAAATACTATGGATTTTGCTTTTATGTTTATTCCAGCTGAAGGAATTTATTATGATTTATTGATCAATAAAGTTGGAGCTATAAAGCTGAATACTCAAGATTTGATTGAATATGCTTTTAAAGAAAAACATGTAATTATTGTTTCACCAACTTCTTTTTTTGCTTATTTACAAACAGTGATGCAAGGTTTACGAGCACTTCAAATTGAAGAAGGAGCTAAAGAAATTCGTAAACAAGTAGAACAATTAGGAAAACATTTATTATCTTATGAAGAATATTTAAAAAAGATGGGTAATAATTTAGCCACAACAGTAAATATGTATAATTCTGCTTATAAAGAATTTGTAAAAATTGATAAAGATGTAGTAAAAATTACTGAAGGAGAGCGTTCGGTTGAACCATTACAATTAGAAAAGCCAACATTAGAAAATGATTAATATTAATTAGTGATTGTAATTTTGATTGAATATTAAGTTAATTAGAAATTTATTAGTATTTATATATTTATATTTAATAATTTCTAGTTTAGTAAAAGGTTATTTAATAAGGATAATTATTAAAATTTTGACAAAATGAGTATTTTAATGTAGAATATTATTGCTCTCAATTTTAAATTATTAGCATTATATTTATGCCAATTAAACAAGCAGCTAAAAAAGCTTTAAGACAAGCTAAAAAAAATACAGCTCGTAATGTAGAAATTAAAAAAGCTTATAAAGAAGCAGTAAAATCTGCTAAAAAATCTATTGTAGCTAGAAATAAAGATATAAAAGAAAAAGTGCGTTTGGCTCAAAAGACTTTAGCTAAAGCAGCTAAAAAAGGTGTAATAAAAAAGAATACTGCTGCTAGAAAAATTAGTCGAATAACTAAAGCCGCTAATCAAGTTGAAAAAAAATAAGTTTGTGATAATATAAATCCTAGGTAAAACCTGGGATTTTAATTTTAATAAAATAAATATGAATAAAGAACTAGGTCGACATATTGATAGAGCTTTGTTAGATAGAGAATTTGCTTTAGAATTTTATAATGGTAAATATAATGAGGAAAATTTAAGAAAAAAATTTCCTGATCGTTATAAAAGAAGAAGAATATTGGAACTATATAAAAAATTTTTAGGAGATGCTTTGCATCCGCTTTTACTTGAAGTGACTACTAGTGAAATACAAAATAGAATAGCTGAAGAAGTAGGTGTAAAAAATTTTTCAGAAATAAAAACTAGATTAGAAAATGGAGAAAGTGTAGCAGATCTTATTTCTGAATATAATTTACATGCTTTATTAGCTATTTTAGAAGAAGATACACAAAAAAGACAAAGAGAAGCCCATGATTTATTAGTGGATAGTGTGAGAAGTGAAACAGAAAATAGATTGGAAGATGAGATGTTTAATAAAGCAGTTAGTTTTTTTGAGACAGAAGAAAAGAAATATTTTGATCCAATGACAGGTTTATATTCACTTGGTGGTTTAGAAAGAGGTTTTGCTAGAGAAATAGAAAATTTTGAAAATTATAAAGAAGATGAAATGTTAGCTTTTATATCTTTTGATATTGATAGTTTTAAACAAGTAAATACTTTATTAGGTCATGATGGTGCTGATGAGGTTTTGAAAGAATTGAGTAATAGATTATTATCTTTATTGCGTGTTTCTGATAAAATAGGAAGAAGAAGTGGGGATGAATTTGTTATTTTGGCTCGTATAACTAAAACAGGTTTGGATGATTTATTAAATAAAATTAATACGGCGGTGGAAGAACCTTTTAAAATTATGATTGATGGTGAAGAAAAGGAAGTATTTATTTCTTTAACAGGCGGAGTGTGTTTAATTGATAAAAATAATGTAGGTGAAACAGATTATAAATATTGGTCAATGAAATCTGATGAAGCAAGTGGTTTTGCTAAAATTCATAAAAAGGGAGAATTTGTAGTTTCTTCTCCAGAATTAATGTTTAATGTAGATTCTTTGAATGAAGAAGAAATAGAGGAATATTTTAGAGTTATAGTAAAGAGAGAATTAAGTAGAGATTTGGAAGATGTAGAAGTTCATTTAACTAGTGTTTCTGAAGAAAAAGAACCAGAAAAATTTAATTTATTGAAATTAAAACAATTAGCATTGAAGAATAAATTAGAAGCTAGTTTGCAAGAACGAATTGCAGAATATTATCTTGATAAGCTAGAGAGATCTTCTAAGAAGTAATTTTTCCAACTAAAATATCTAATAACATTGATTGGTCACCTTGACCAGTTTTTGTTTTTATATCTATTTCAAGAAGTTTATGATAAATATTTTTTAATTTATTTTGATTATATTTTTTTACAAAAGGCAAAGATTTTTTTACAACAAAAGGATGAAGATTAAGTTTTTTTGCTAATAGATCGCTAGATAAAATATCTTCTCTATCGTAGAGATCACGAAGTTCTAAGAGTATTTTTATTTGGCGTAAAATCATAGATAAAATAAATTGAGGATTTTCACCAATTCTATATTGTTCTCTTATCATTTGATAGACTTTTTTTGATTGTCCGGCTATCAAAGCATCTACTAGATTGAAAATATTATCATCAATTTTTTCATCTAAAAATAATTCTACATCTTTTAATTCTATTTCTTTTTCTAGTTTATAAGATATTAATTGATCAATAATAGAATTTAACTTCCAAATATCATTAGCAATGTTTTTTACTAAATATTCTAAAGCTTGGGGAGAAATTTTTCCACCGCGTTCTTGTATTTCTTGATTTACCCAAGCAGATAGTTTAGTGCCTTTATAAATTTCAAATTTTTGAGCATATTTTTCTTGAAGTAGTCTAGATAAAAGATTTTTACTGACATTGGTTTTTGGTTTACAATCACTTTCCCAAAAAATATAAATGTTTTCTTTTGGTAAACTTTTGGCTTCTAAATATTCTAAAATTTTTTCTTGTAAATCAGTTTTTTTAGTAGCTGATAAAAGATTTTCTAGAATTACCATTCTTTTTTCAGCTAAAAAAGGAGTGGCTAAAATTTGTTCTAAAATTTGATTATTTTTTTCTTGCGCGCAATTTAAAATAGAGATATTGAAACCTTGAGGATCTCTTTCTTGTTTGAATTTATTTATCATTTTTTTTAATTGTCTTCGGCTCCTAAAAGTATCAGGACCATAAAGAAAAATAATCATATTTTATTAAAAGCAGTATAATTTTTTTTAGGATTTCTGTCAATTTTTGTTTTTTATAATTTTATGTTATAATTTCAATAATTGTTTAAGATTAATTTAAACAATATTTATTATATTTCTATGTCAGAAAATTCTTCTAATTTTCGAGTAGCCAAGTTTTTGGATCTGGCTTCTTATTTTTTAATTTTATTAAATGTATTTTTAGTACCATTGTTTTTGAATAAACAGGTTTCTAATATTTTTATTGTTTCTAAAAATTATTTATTTTTTGGTTTAGTATTGGTAAATCTTTTATTTTGGGCAATACGAATAATTATTAGTAAGAGAATTTTATATAGAAAATCTTTTTTGGATTGGTCATTGTTAATTTTATTTGTAATATCATTTTTTTCAGCAATTTTTTCGGTTAATGTTTTTGATAGTTTTCTTGGTAGAACAGATTATTTTACTTTAAATTTTATAAGTATTTTATTTTTTATAGTATTTTATTTAGTTTTAGTAAATCAGCTAAATACTGAAAAACGCTGGCAAGGTGTAGTTAGTGTTTTATTAGTAGCAGGAGGTATTTCAGCTATTAGTTTTCTTTTAAAAACAATTTTTAATATTTCTTTACCTGGTTGGGAAAATATTTTTAATTCAGTAAGTTCTTTTAATAGTATATTTGGCATTTGGATTGTTTTTCAATTAATTTTGGCTAGTAGTTTTTTAATTCAAAAAGAAATTAGTTTGAAATGGACAATATTCAATTTAGTATTAGTTATTTTACATTTTGTAGTTTTGTTAGTTTTAGGATTTGAAATACTTTGGTGGTTATTGTTGATTGGTTTTATTTTAATACTTCTTTTGGGAGTAATTTTGATCAATCAAATTCGTTTGTCATGGTTTTCAGTAATATTTATAGGTTTAATTTTAAGTGTTATTTTTATTGTTTTTGGTAGTCCCAAATCAATACAAGCTACTTTACCAGCAGAAATAAGTCTTTCTTCAGCTGTTTCTTGGAATATTGCTAATGAAACTATTTTTCATAATACTAAAAATTTTTTTCTTGGCAGTGGTTTAGGTACTTTTGTTGTTGATTTTTCTCGTTTCAAACCATTGGATTTAAATTATAATTTAATGGCTTGGTCATTAAGGTTTAACGAACCAGGAAATATTTTCTTTACTTGGTTGTCAGAAGGTGGAGTTTTAACATTTTTAACATTTGTTTTTATTTTATTATTTGTTTTAGGATTTTCTATCCATACTTTTTATTATTTACGCCAACAAGGAAAATTAAATTTATCAGCTTCGGAAAGTAATAAAAAAGTAAATATTATACCAGTATTTGCTGTATTGATTGGTTGGTTAATTTTATGGGTAAGCGGTGCTTTTAGTTCATTTGGTCCAGTTTTGTGGTGGTTATGGTGGCTTTGTCTTGGTTTGATTGTTACTGGCTTGTTCAATTTAATGAAAAGTGAACAAATAATTAAGGAGAAAAATTTAGTTTTTGAAGAAACACCTCAACATAGTTTAGTTTTTTCTTTTTTTATAATTTTAGTAATGGCAGCGACTGTGATGATTGGTGTTTTTGGAATTAGATTTTATTTAGCTGAATATTACTATACCAAAGCTTTGGTATCACAAGATTTAGATCAATCACAAGTTTATTTAACAAAAGCAGTAGAAGCTCGAAAATATTCTGATGTCTATAATGCTTCTCTAGCTAGAGTTTATTTATTAAAAGCAGTAAGGGAAAGTCAGGTAGCAGAATCAAATCCTGAAGTAATTATGAATTTTGTTGCTCAAGCAGTAAATCAAGCAAAATTAGCAACTGAAATATCACCTCAATCAGTAGCAATTTGGGAAAATCTTGCCATAATGTATAACAATGCTGCTCCATTAGTACCAGATGCTAATGAATGGGCAATAAAATCTTTTAGCAAAGCTATTGAACTTGAACCAACTAATCCAGTTTTGCGTTGGTTATTAGGTAATACTTATTTTGGAATGCAAGATTGGGATAAAGCTATTGAAAATTTTGAAAAAGCTATTGAATTAAAAAGAGATTATGTTAGTGCTTATATGAGTTTAGCTAAGGTATATGAAAATAAAGCTAATTTTAATAAAGCAATTGAATATTATTCAATAATTTTACCAGTTAGTCGTAATAATCCAGAAGTTTTATTTAATTTAGGCAGACTTTATTATAATCGTAAAGAAAAAGGAGATTGGGATAAAGCTGAACAATTTTTATTAGAAGCTGTAAAAATTCAACCAAATTTTGCTGGAGCTTGGTATAGTTTAGGAATTTTATCAGAAAATAGAGGAAATAAATCACAAGCTGTACAATATTATTATAAAGTAAAAAGTTTAGGAATAAGTGATCAAACTCTTGAAAATAAAATTAAAAATTTATCAATAGTTACTCCTCCAGCAACAGAAGAATAATATGATGAAAAATTTATTCATGATTTTATCTTTACTTATTGGTAGTTTGAGTTTTCCTTTAATCGGAATAGCAGAAATGAGTTCTACCAATTATTCTATTTATGCAGATAGTTTTACTATTGGTGGTTTTTTTAGTACTAGTACTAATTATAGTTTTTGGGATAGTATTGGGGAATGGTCGGCTGGTAATATAACTAGTACTACTTATGAAATATTAGGTGGTTTTCAAGCAATGGAAAAAGGGAAACTTAGTTTAATAATTAGTAAAAATAATTTAAATTTAGGAAGTTTGAGTGTGAATAATGTTAATAGTGATTCAACTAATTTTACAATTTCTAGTGATTCTAATACTGGTTATATTTTTTCTATAAATAGCGCTGGACCATCGCCAATTACTGCAGTAACAGATGGTGAAGTTACAGCAGGTAGTGAAGAATATGGTTTTGCTATAAGTGGAGTAAATGCTGCTTTTGTTAATGATCGATCTATTGTTGCTGGAAGAGTATTAGCTTCTTCAACAGTACCCGTAGTTAATGATTTACTTACTATGACAGTAAAAGCTTCTAGAACTAGCACTACAACTTATGGTAATAAAAGTCAAAATATTGTACTTAATTTGTCAGGCAATTTTTAAGTATGTTTGGTTTTAATAAAAATTTATTTTTAATAATATTCTTTATTATTGGATTTTTTTTATTACCTTTATCAGCTCAAGCAATTTCTATTTCTCCTATACGACAAGTCATTACTGTTTCAGCTGGTGAAAATAAAACAGTTTTTTTAGAATTAAAAAATAATGAAAATATTCAAAAAAAATATAAATTATTAGTTTTAGGAGTAGAACAAAATAATGAAGGAGTGCCAATTTTTCGTGAAAAAATAAATTTAGCTGAAGCTTGGGTAAAACCAGAATTTTCAAATATAAAATTAGATCAAAATGAAGAAAAAAAAGTAAGTTTTAATATTAATGTTCCTCAAAATGTTGTTTCAGGAAATTATTATTTAGGTTTAGTTGTTCAAGAAGTAAATGCTGGTTCTAATTCAATTGGTTTAAGTGGACAAGTAGTTTCTTTATTATCTTTACAAGTTTCAGGAGAAGCTCGTGAAGATTTACAAATTTTAAATTGGCAAAAAAATAATCTTGATAAAGATCATTGGAATTTTATTTTACAAATTAAAAATAAAGGAAATGTAGATTTTCCTTTAACAGGTTTATTAAAAATAAAAAATTGGCGTGGGGAAATAAAAGAAGAAAAATCTATTTATTTAGGAAATAATTTATTGCCTCAAACTGAGAGAAGTTTAGAATTTATTTCACCAGTAATTATTTCTTGGCCAACGCTTTATCAGGCAGAAATTTTGATAAATTATGGTTTGACGAAACAAACCGTTTCTCAAACAGTTAATTTTTTATATTTACCATGGTGGTTTTGGTTAGTATTAGTTGTATTTTTAATTCTACTTTTTTTAGCAATTATAGTAGTTGTAAAAAATAGATATTATGGTAGAAAAAAATAAATTTAGATTTTTAAAATATTTTTTCTTATTTTTTCTAGTAAGCTTATTTTTATTTTCTGGATTTAAAACCCAGCAAAATGTTTTGGCAGATGATTTGGAAGTAATTTTTTCTGTACCAGCAATTTGTGGTAATGGTATTAAAGAAGGCAGTGAAGAATGTGATGATGGTAATCTTAATGACGGTGATGGTTGTAGTAGTGTTTGTAAAATAGAAGCAACAAATTGTTTTGCTGCTGGAACCAAAATTTTAATGGCTGATGGAAAAGAAAAAAATATTGAAGAAATTGTTTCTGGTGATTTAATTTTGTCTTATGATTTTGTTTCAAATAAATTAACTACAACTACGGTTGGGGGTGTTTGGTCAGGTCCGCATGATGATAATTATTTAATAAATGAAAATATTTATGTTACTTCAGAACATCCTTTTTGGACAATAGAATCTGGTTGGGTAGCGATTGATCCAAATATGACTTTGAGTAGACATAATTGGTTACCTCAACAATTAAAAATTGGTGATCATTTATTAAATTCTTGGGGTCAAGCAATAGAAATTTTTTCTATTGAAGAAAAATTTGGTGAAATTCAAACTTATAATTTAATTAATATTGAAAAATATAATAATTATTTTGCTAATGGATTATTAGTACATAATAAAAGTGGAGATACGACTAGTCCAGTAATTGATTCAGTTGTTACTAATGTAAATCAAACTAACGCAGAAATAAAATGGAAAGCCACAGATAATGTATTAGTAACTTCAGTTATTTTTGAATATGGTTTGACTGGGTATGATCAAAATATTCCTGTTAGTAATTTAGGAAATGATGAGTATAAAGTAAATATAAGTGGTTTGACAGCTGATACAAAATATATTTATAAAATTACAGTTATTGATTCTTCAAATAATGCAGCTATTTATACTGGTGATTTTACTACTAGTGCAATTTTTATAGATCAGCCACCAGTTTTTTCAAATGTAGTTACTTCAACTTCTTATTTTAGTGCTTTGATAAATTGGGTAGTTTCTGATGATCAACAAGTAAGTAGTCTTACTTTTGAATATGGTTTGAATAGTGTTTATGGATTGGCAGAATCAATAACCATTAATCAAAATAATCAATATAGTAAAACTTTATTAGGTTTATCTAAAAATAGTATTTATGGTTTTAGAATTGTTGCTAAAGATAATATAAATCAAGAAACTGTATATCTTGGTACTTTTCAAACTTTGGATCAAGATGATAGTCCACCAATAATTTCAAATATTGTGGTTGTTCCTGGAGTTGATTCTGCTTTGTTGACTTGGAATACAAATGAATTAGCAAGCAGTCAAGTATTATATGGTTTAACTGGTTCTTATGGTAGTTCAGCTTTAGATAGTAATTTTGTTTTGAATCATAATTTACCTTTGTTAGGTTTATTACCAAATACTCTTTATAATTTTCAAGTGATCGCAACCGATCAATTAGGTAATCAGGCTAGTAGTACTAATCAAACTTTTACTACTTTGAAAGATGATCTTCCTCCTTCTAATGTTAGTAATTTAAATATAAGTATTGTTAATAATTCTGGATTTAAATTAGTTTGGGATAATCCATTGTTGATTGGCAATAATTTTGATTTTAAGGGAGTAAAAATTTTAAGAAAAATTGGTAGTTTTTCTACAAATCCTAATGAGGGAATTTTAGTTTATGAAGGTAGTGGTAATAGTTTTGTAGATAATAATGTTTTGAAAAATACTAATTATTATTATACGGTTTTTTCTTATGATACTTCGGGAAATTTTAGTTCAGGAGTTTCAGTTAATAGTTTAATTGCTACTCCTGTAGTTCCGCCAGTAAGTAATTTTAATTTAGAAGTACTTACTAATTCTATAAGTTTAACTTGGACAAATCCTAGTGTTTCTAATTTTACAGGAGTAAAAATTTTAAGAAAAATTGGTAGTTTTTCTACAAATCCTAATGAGGGAATTTTAGTTTATGAAGGTAGTGGTAATAGTTTTGTAGATAATAATATAGTGGTAAATACTAATTATTATTACACCATTTTTTCTTATAATAATGTTGGTGAATATAGTTCTGGTGTGTGGAGAAATGGTCAATTAATTTATGTTCCACCAAACTGTGCAGATAATTGTAGTTTACCAGGTTGTTGTAATGATCCAGTTTGTTCAAAAACAAGTGTTTGTCAGCAAGAAGGTGCGCAAATAGAAATTTGTAATGATGGGTTGGATAATGATGGTGATGGTTTTATTGATTGTGAGGATAGTGATTGTAAAGGATTTAGTGGTTGTGTGGAACAAGAAATTGATCAACCTCCAGCAGATAGTTTTTCTTCTAATATTAAAAAAATAGATATTACGGATTTAATTTTTTTAGTGGGCAATAAAAAAATAAAACTAACTGCAAAAAATAATATAGTTAGTGGTTTATCTAATTTTGGTTTGCTGATTGGTTTAAAGCAAGACACATTTGAAGCAGAAGTTAAAAAATTATCATTAAAAATTTTACAAGCTAATTATCAATTTATTTTTGATGAAAATCAAAAAACTTATTATACCAATTTGTCTTTTCCTTTGACAGGTCAGGTTGATGCTTATTTAGAAATTGATTATGGTGAAGAAATTGGTAAAGATATTTTTAATTTTAAATTAAATTCTTTGCCTTTTGGTAAAATTTTTGGTGAAGATAAAATGCTTTTGTCTGGCGCTAAGATTGTTTTATTAGATAAAAATAAAAATGTTTTTAATTTAGAAGAATTTGGACAAAAGAATAATTTTATTACTGATAATACAGGATTTTTTGGTTGGATGGTACCTAATGGTGAATATTATTTACAGATTACTAAGGAAGAATATAATGATCGTTTAGCTCCCCTTTTTGTGATAAATAATAATATAGTAAATACTGATGTAAATTTAATAAAAAAAGTAAAAAAATTAGAAGAAGTAATTGATCCTAATGCTAGTTTAACAGAAAATATTTCTAATGTAACGCAAAATTTAGTAGCTAAAGTTGGAGAATTGGGAGCTAAAACTGGACAAGTTGTAAGTGATGTAGTAGATAATCCAGAAGTAGAAAAAATTAGTAGAAGAGTGGTAGCTCCAGTAACTACTGGTGTGGTGGCTGTTTCTACTTTTTCATTTATTTCTTTTAGTAATTTATTACCTTTCTTACGATTATTATTTTTACAACCGTTATTACTTTTAGGCTATCGTAAGAGAGAAAAGTGGGGTCAGGTTTATAATGCACTTAGTAAATTACCAGTAGATTTGGCAGTAGTTCGTTTGTTAGATGCAGAAAGCAATAAAGTAGTACAAACTAAAGTAACTGATAAAGAAGGACGCTATGCTTTTGTAGTAGAGCCAGGAAAATATAAAATTGAAGTACAAAAAGCTAATTTTTCTTTTCCTTCTAATCTTTTGTTAGGTTATAAAAGTGATGGTCGTAGACCAGATATTTATCATGGAGAAATTATTGAAGTAAAAGAAGATGATTCAACTATTACTGTTAATATTCCTCTTGATGTAGTAGGTGAAAAAACAAAAAAACCAAAACGCTTAGTATGGCAAAAAATTGGGAGAGTTTTGCAATCTGTAATATCTATTTTAGGTTTTATTATTACTTTGATTTCTCTTTATATTTCACCAGTTTGGTATATTTGGGTGCTTTTATTTATTCATATTATCTTTTTCTTATTTTTTCGTCGTTTGGCAAAACCTATTAAGCCAAAAGGTTGGGGAATTGTTTATGATTCCAAAAATAAAAAACCAGTTGCTAGAGCTGTGGCTCGTTTGTTTGATGCTAAATGGAATAAATTAGTTAGTTTTCAAGTTACTGATCGTAAAGGACGCTATTATTTTTTGGCAGGTGATAATAAATATTATGTTACTATAGAACATCCTGATTATGATTTACATAAGACAAATGAAGTTGATCTTACTAATAAAGAAGCAGATACTATTGCTATAGATGTAAATTTGAAAAAAAATTCTAAAAATTCTGACAAAAATAAAAAATAATTTTGTTTTTTAAATTTTATAAAATAATTTATTTTAAATAATATTTATCCCCAGTTTTTAGTGAAAATTGAGCAAAAAAATGTTATAATTGGTTACAGATAATTTATGAATTTTATTAGAAAAAAACAAGAAGGACAAAACCGTGCCAAATTTTTGGTAATCGGGATATTTTTTGTTTTATTTTTTACTGTTTTTTATTTTATCAATCAAGTTTCTGTAGCAGCAAATCCACCAAATATTATTACTTATCAAGGTAAATTATTAAATAATGGTTCAGCAGTTACTACTACACAAAATATTCAATTTATTTTATGTAGTGATGCTTCTTGTACAACCAAATTATATACTGCTGGCGGGACTCTTGCTTCACCAACAACGATTAATATTACTCCAACTAATGGAATTTTTTCTATTGATCTTGGTGGTAGTGGTACAAATGCTTTGGATCCAATAATTTTTAAAAATAATTCTAATATATATTTAGAAGTAACAGTTAATGGAGAAATTTTATTGCCTCGTAGACAAATTACTGCTATTCCTTATGCTTATAATGCTAAATATTTAGATGGTGTAGGTACAGCTACTGTTTCATCTTCTACATATATACCAGTTTCAGCAAGTGATGGAAGTTTTAATTTTACTACTACTACAATTAGTACTAGTACTATCACTCAAGCAGATATTACTAATTTAAATATTTCTGGTACAATTTCTGGTTTATCTTCAACTCAATTATCAGATACTGCAAATTTAGTTAGATTGAATGCTAATAATACTTTTACTGGTTTAAATAATTTTGCTACAGGAACTTTTTCTGCTTTTCGTCTTGGTACTTCAGCTACTTCTGGTTATGTGCTTACCACAGATGCTAATGGTTATGGTACTTGGAAAGAAATAATTAGTGGTGGAAGTAGTATTTCCTCATTAAATGGACTTACTAATGCTACTCAAACTTTTTCTACTTCCACAAGTGGTGGTCTTTTGTTTGATATTAGTTCAGTTGGTTCAAATCATACTTTTACTTTAGGATTAGCTAATAATTATTTTATTCCGCTTGTTGCCTCCACTACTTACTGGAATACTAATGCTAATCTAGTTAATGATAACTACACTAATTGGAATAATGCTTACCAAATTGTTAATACTTCATCTACACTTTGGGATACTGCTTACAATTGGGGTGATCATTCAACCAAAGGTTATCTCACTTCTTTTGCTGAAACTGATCCACTCTGGAGCGCTGTCTCTACTTCTCTTACTGTTGCTAATTTTGCTTCTAATAATATTTCTCAATGGACAAATAATGTAGGATATATTACTTCTACAAGTACAGATACTTTAATTAACAAATCTGGTCTTATTTCCATGTGGACTAATGATCGTAATTACCTCACTTCTTACGATGAAACTGATCCACTCTGGAGCGCTGCTTCTAGTAGTTATGTTCGTTGGGATGCCGCCTCCACTACTTACTGGAATACTAATGCTAATCTAGTTAATGATAACTACACTAATTGGAATAATGCTTACCAAATTGTTAATACTTCATCTACACTTTGGGATACTGCTTACAATTGGGGTGATCATTCAACCAAAGGTTATCTCACTTCTTTTGCTGAAACTGATCCACTCTGGAGCGCTGTCTCTACTTCTCTTACTGTTGCTAATTTTGCTTCTAATAATATTTCTCAATGGACAAATAATGTAGGATATATTACTTCTACAAGTACAGATACTTTAATTAACAAATCTGGTCTTATTTCCATGTGGACTAATGATCGTAATTACCTCACTTCTTACGATGAAACTGATCCACTCTGGAGCGCTGCTTCTAGTAGTTATGCTTTATTAGCTGGGAATAATACTTTTACTGGTTTAAATAATTTTGCTACAACAATAATTAACGGTGATTTTAATGTTACTGGCAACACAACTTTGGCAACAACTACTCTAAACGGAACTCTTTTGAGTAAGAATGGTTTGTTTACTTCTGGAGTAGAAAATAAAGTAACAATAAGTGAAGTAGTTTTTTCTGATCCTGGTTTTGAAAGTTGGGAAACTTCAGCTACACCTACTTATTGGGGTAAAATGGCTTTTAGTCCTTCAGGTTCTGTAACACAGGAAAGTACAGTAGTTCATGGAGGAAGTTATTCTGCAAAAATTACTGCTGGGGCAACAGTAGATGATAAAATATTTATATATAATAATAGTGCAATTCAATTGACAGAAGATACTTTTAATTTTAGTTATTGGGTAAAAAATGGAACTGGTAAAGTAGGAGTAGCTCTTTTGAATGCAATGGATGGCGATTATATGAAAGCTTATAATTTTACTGGTGATAATCAAGATCAATGGACTGATTTTGTTAATGATTGGTTAACTTCAGATCAATATGTTGAAACAGATGCTAGTGATTGGACTTATGTTGAACATAATAATATTTCTATTTCTGATACTGGTGAACTTTATATAATATTAATTTCTCCACAAGGTGCAGGAGCTGTAGGAACTTATGGTTATATTGATGATTTATCTGTAAAAGAAAATATCTTAACTGATGTTGATTCTTTTATCTTTGATACACAAAATATTATTAGTTCAAATAAATATCTTTTTAATATAAAAAATAATGGTACTTCTACTTTGGCTCTTACTGGTGATGGAAGATTGCAAGTGAATAATTTAATTTTGAATCAAGGAACATTTAATTCAAAAGTGGAACAAATAGGTACTAATTTAAGCGATGAATTATTAGATGATCCGGAGTTAGATGTTTGGGATACTTATTATAGTCCTTCGGATTGGAATATTCATACAACAAATAATTATCTTTTTGAACTTAGAGAATCAACACAAAAAAGAAGTGGTAATTATGCTTTAAAAATGTCTTATTATAGAGATCCAGTAACCAATAAAGAAGATCCTGTTATAATCTCTAAAAAATTATCTGATCTTACAATAAATAATCATTTAAATTTTTCTGGATATGCTAAAACTACTGATGACTGGGGGGAATTAAGAGTTTATCTTTATTATGAAGATAAAGGTAATTATTATTTTTATAATTTTTCTGGTGGTGCTCAGGGTAACTGGACTATAAGTAATAATGGTGAATGGCCAAATAATGATAATCAAAAGAAAGTATTTGGAATGAGTAGTTCTACTGGTTTTAATAATTTGGATTTTTTTAATATTCCAATACCAAGAAATTCAATTACTGTGAAGTTTGATCATGGAGGTACTTTTTATATAGATGATTTTTCTTTAAAAGATAATGTTACTTCAGAAGAATTTTTTATTAATGGTGGTTTTGAAAATTGGGTTCCTGTTGAGGGATTAGTTAATTATAAATTTAGTAATTTAGAAGAAACTTCTGATGTACTTGTTGAAAAAGAAAGTATTATAAAATATAGTGGTAATTATTCAGCTAAAATGATTACTAATGCGAGTGGAAATTCTGGTATGTTATTTAAGAAGAATTTAAATATTTCTGATAATATATTTAAATTATCATTTTGGACTAGAAAAGGTAATGGACAAGGAAGACTTATTTTAACTACAGATATAGATGATGAAACGACTTATGCTTATAATTTTTCTGGCGCTAACCAGGGTCAGTGGACTGAATTTAGACAATTTAGTCCTGAGCAAATTTATACTGCTAATGGAGCTAATGATACTTGGGTAGAAGTAGTTTTTGATAATCTTCCCACTCCTTCTAATCATCAGATAATGCCAGTTTGGCTTGCTCCAGCTGGAAATGGAGAACATTGTTATTTTGATAAGCTTAGTATAAAAAGCTATCCTTCTCAAGAATTAGTTAGCGCTTTTTCTTTTGATACTAATCAAAGTTTTAGTTCAAATAATTATTTATTAAATATAAAAAATAATGGTATTTCTCGTATGTATCTTGATGCTGGAGGTGCTTTGAGTGTTAATAATTTAAATATTTTAGGTTCATCTTTGAATTTTACTAATACTACCACAGTGAATACTATTAATTTTTCTACTAGTAGTTTATTCCGGAGTACAGCTGGTAGTTCTCCTGCTTTTATATTTGATGCTACTAATTTTGGCACAAGCACTGGTGATTATTTATTTTCAGTAAGATCAGCAGGACAATCAAAATTTTCTGTGGAAGCTAATGGTGATGTGAGAATAGCAGGAAAGTTTTTTGCTTCAGAAGGTACTGTTGGAACACCGGGTAATCCTGGAGATTTAGCAGAAAGAGTAGATGTTTTACTGGGTGAAGGAGTAGAAGCTGGAGATTTGATGATGGTTGATTTTGATAATAAAGATTCATATAGAAAAACTGTTTCTACTTATGAACAAAAAATTGCGGGAGTTATTTCTACTAATCCAACTTTGGTTTTAGGAAGTGGTAAGACTAGTAGCACAGCGGTAATGGCAATGATTGGTCGTGTGCCAGTTAAAGTAAATTTAGAAAATGGACCAATTAAAAAAGGTGATTATTTAGTATCTTCCAATCAACCGGGTGTAGCGATGAAAGCCACAGAACCGGGCATGGCTATTGGTATGGCTTTGGAAGATTATGAAGTAGTTAGTAATTCAAATAAAATTTTGGTTTATGTAAATCCAAGATTTGTTTATGGCAGTTTTAATGAGAATGGAGAATTTGAAATTTTCTCTTCTGAAATTGAACCAACAGAATTTAGTTTATTAGATAATTTTACCAAGAGTATTGCAGGAAGTTTAAAGAAATTAGGTCTAGTCATTTATGAAGGAATATTAAAAGTGAAAGAATTATTTGCTGGTAAGATTATGACTGATCAATTATGTGTTGGTGAAACTTGTGTTGATGAAAATATTTTAAAACAATTATTACAACAAAATAATAATGATTCATCAATTACAGAACAAGAATCATCTTCATCTTCAGAAGAAAATACAGAAGATTCAGTAGATGAGAGTACAACCGAAGAAGAAACTTCTAATACAGAAGAGACAGGTGAAGAAACTTCAGAATCAGAAACTACTACAAGTGAATCAACAGAAAATACAAGTGAATCAGAATCTTCTTCATCTTCAGAAGAAAACACAGAAGATTCAGTAGATGAGAGTACAACCGAAGAAGAAACTTCTAATATAGAAGAGACAGGTGAAGAAACTTCAGAATCAGAAACTACTTCATCGTCAGAATCATCAGAAGAAACTACTACAAGTGAATCAACAGAAAATGCAAGAGAATCAGAATCCTCTTCAGAAACCAGTTCATCTACTGGGGAGACTTCAGCCTCTGAATCAACTGCTGAATCAGCTTCAGCTCCTGTGTCAGAATCTTCTTTATCAGAATAAAAATCCACTTTAAAAGTGGATTTTTTATTATTCTTTTGAATTTTTTTAATAGGATATAATTTATTATTTTTTCTTGTCATTTTCACTCTTCTCTTGTTATTCCCACTCTCCTTTTGTCATTCCCGTCCCTGCCTACGCGAGGATAAACTCCAGCGGGAATCTAAGAATCTATAATATTTTAATTAATTTGTTCAATAAAACATTATTCATTTAATCTGTGTTCTATTTGTTTTTATAATTCTGTTTTACTGGATTCCCGCTTTCGCGGGAATGACAGGTGGGTTTTCACGGGAATGACAATTGTGTTTGCCAACACCCCTCCGCCTTCAGCGAGACCGACAAACACCCCTCCGCCTTCGCTAAAGCTACGGCGAGATGAACCTGCACTCCTTTCGCTTTTGGTGAGACACAGTCATGGGAATGACAGTTGTATTAAACATTATTCTTTTAATCTATATTCTATTTGTTTTTGTAATTTTATTTTAACTCTCCCCAACTTTTTCCAATATTTACATGAACTTCTATTGGTACACGAAGTTTTGTTACTTGTTCCATAGTTGTTTTAACAAGTTCAGCAATTTCATTAGCTAATTCTTTTTTTACTTCTAAAACTAGTTCATCATGAACTTGAAGAATCATTTTTACTTCATTATTTTTGTATTTTAAAGTTTTTATATTTTCATATACAGAAATCATAGCCATTTTCATTAAGTCAGCAGCTGTGCCTTGTATTGGCATATTGACAGCCATGCGTTCTCCAGCACTTTTTAATTGATAATTATCAGTTTGTAATTCAGGTATATATCTGCGTCTGCCAAATAAAGTTTCTACATAACCTTTTTCATAAGCAAAGTTTAGAGTTTGATCAAGATATTTTTTTACTCCAGAAAATTCAGAAAAATATTTATTAATAAATTCTTTGGCTTGCCATTGAGGAATTTTGGTACGCCAAGAAAGTCCATAAGCACCCATACCATAGAGAACACCAAAATTAATTTCTTTGGCAGCATAACGCATTTCTTTAGTAACTTCTTCTAATTTTACTCCATTGATAGCAGCAGCTGTAGCGCGATGAATATCCTCACCTTTTTCAAAAACTTCAATCATTTTTTTATCTTGCGCAAGAGAAGCAACAATACGCAGTTCAATTTGAGAATAATCTGCTACAATGAGAAGATTGTCGGGTTCAGCTATAAAAGTATTTCGAACTTCTTTTCCTAATTTAGTGCGAATGGGAATATTTTGTAAATTTGGTTCTGAGCTAGACAGTCGTCCAGTTGTAGTAACAGCTTGATTATAAGTAGTGTGAATACGATTAGTTTTTTTATTGACTAGTTTAGGTAAAACATCCACATAAGTATTTTGTAGTTTAGTTAATTCACGATACTCTTTAATAAGAGCAATGATGGTATGTTCTTCAATTAGTTTGTCTAATTCTGGATCAGCTGTGGAATAACCAGTTTTACCTTTTTTTATGCCTTGAGTAGGAAGTTCTAATTTTTCAAAAAGAATATCTCGCAATTGAACTGAAGAAGCAATATTAAATTCTTCACCAGCTTCTTCCCAAATTTTTTTTGTTAATTTAATAATTTCTTGATTAACTTCTTGAGATAATTTAGCTAAAGCTTTTTTGTTGACAGCTACTCCATTCATTTCCATTTCTGCTAATACTGGAATAAGTTCCATTTCAATTTTTTGAAAAAGTCCTAAATTTCCAGTTTCTTTTAATTGTTTGGTATATTCTTCTTTGAGAGAATAAATTAATTCAAAATCTTTAGCAATAGAAATAGGATCTGGTCCAAATAAACTAGCTTGATCATTGATACTAATCGCATCTTCACCAGTTTCACGCATGATAATAGATTTGAGATCATGAGCTCGGTTGGAAGAATTGAGTAAATAAGAAGCAATCATGGTATCAAATTGCTGATTGTTAATAAAAGATTTTTGTTGAATCAATATTTGATTTAATTTTTTTAAATCATGTCCAATCAAAGTTTTGTTTTTATCAATAAAAATATTTTGCCAAATTTTTTGTGCTGTTGAAGAATTTTTTAAATAAAAATTTTTATTTTTAGTAATAAAGACAAGTCCTAATAATTCACCATTTAATATATCTTTACCATTGATTATTTCTTTACAAGCAAATTCATTAGTTTTTTTCATTTCTTCAATAAATTCAGTTGAATTTTTATTATCAATTTCTATAAGTGGTTTTATTTTTTTAGTTTTTAGATTTTTTTTATTTTCTGTATTTAATGATTCATTACCGGGTACTCGTTTTAACAAAGAAAAAAATTCAAACTTTTTAAAAAGTTCAGTAATTTTTTTTAAATTAAATTTTTTAATTACACATTTTTCTAAATTAAAATTTATATCTGGCACAGTATTTACAATAGCGGCTAATTCCTGACTTAATTTAGCTTCTTCTTTGCCATTTTCTAGTTTTTTAATTACTCCAGATTTGAATTCAGTTTTTAATTTAGAATTTTTTTCTTTGAGTTGTTTATATATTTCAGTAATTCCCCCAATTTTTTGAATAAGTTCGGTAGCTGTTTTTTCACCAATTCCTGATACACCAATGATATTATCAGAAGAATCTCCACGAAGAGATTTATAATCTACAATATATTCTGGACCAAAACCATATTTCTTTTCTACTTCTTCAATATTAAAAAGAGTTGCTTCACTAATACCTTTTCGTAAAGCATAGACTTCTGTATATTCATTAACTATTTGTAATAAATCCATATCACCAGTAACAACTATACTTTTAACTTTCTTTTTTATTTGATCAACGATTGTGGCAATCACATCATCAGCTTCAAAACCTTTTTTGGTATAAATAGGAATATCAAAAGCCTCTATTATTTGATAACAAAGAGGAATTTGATCATAAAGATCTTGATCAGCTTTTACACGAGTAGCTTTATATTTTTCTGAAACTTCATGACGAAAAGTTCCACCAGCAACATCAAAAGCTACAGCTAAATAATCTGGTTTTAAATCATGAATAACTTTCAAAAGCATGCTGGTAAAACCGTAAACAGCATTGATCATAGTGCCATCTTTGGCAGTGAGAGGAGGGATGGCGTGATAGGCACGATGAACAATAGCATTACCATCTATAATAACGAATTTTTTATTTTGTTCAGTCATAGATAATATGAAGTATTTTAGCATTTATCTTATTTTTAGTAAAATATATTTTATTTTAATAATTTAAAATTTAATATTGAAGTAAAGGAAATTAAATAATTTTTGTTTAATAAAATAAAAATCACTTTTAGTGATTTGTGTGATATTATGTTTAAGCTCATATTCTCTCTGTGTAGCATCTTTTTTTACTAAATAACTTTCATAATAAATTAATCTTAAAGGCAAATATCTAGAAGTTGAATAAATTTTTCCTTTCTGATGTTCATTAAAACGCTTCTTTAAATCAGCAGTTGAACCAACATAAAGCCAGTCTTTTCTTTTAAGACTTTGTAAACAATATACATAATACATAGAAGTTTAATTTGAGTGAGGTACGGGAGGGAATCGAACCCACGCATAACGGTTTTGTCTCCCTGCGGGAGATCTCCCATAGGGAGACAAACCTTTATTATATGTTAAGAGAATTTTGTAATTTAGATTTTAATATAGCTTTTTGTTGACTATTATGTTTAAGCTCATATTCTCTTTGGGTAGCATCTTTTTTTACTAAATAACTTTCATAATAAATTAATCTTAAAGGCAAATATCTAGAAGTTGAATAAATTTTTCCTTTCTGATGTTCATTAAAACGCTTCTTTAAATCAGCAGTTGAACCAACATAAAGCCAGTCTTTTCTTTTAAGACTTTGTAAACAATATACATAATACATAGAAGTTTAATTTGAGTGAGGTACGGGAGGGAATCGAACCCACGCATAACGGTTTTGCAAACCGCGGCCTTACCACTTGGCTACCGTACCGTTAGATTGATTTAGAAAAATTTATATTTATATATTAAATTTTGAAATGATTATAACAAATAATTGTGAAGAAATCAAGAGATTATTAAATTGTTTTATTTTTAATAAAATATTATTTGTTTTAATTTTTTTCACATTCTATCCACAACCCTTGACTTGACAGGGTTTTTTGTTTAGTATAAAATAATCAAGCGTTTAAATTCATTTTACGCACCATGTCCCAACTGTGTTTGGACCTCTGGGTATCAAAGTTTAGATAGACATAAAAATTAAAAATAATGTTTACTTCTAATAAAATATACTCAGATCATCCAAGCTTATAGGACTTAAGAATCTTTTTAAGACTGCTTGGAAGCAGTTCTTTTTTTTAAAAAATTTTTTATACGAATTATATTAACTAATTAGTTGATGTGATCCGTGTGAAAGAATTAATTATAAAAGATTGTAATAGAAAGTTCATTGACAATTTATATAAATTAATCAAACATAAATTAATAATTTTCTCGATATTAGAATTTTATAGGAAGTTCTAATATTTTTTGAAAGCACAATTATGTGTTTTCGTAGTGCGCAGTAAGAGCGCACGGTGAATGCCTTGACACTGTTAGACGATGAAGGACGTAGCAATCTGCGATAAGCTTCGGTTAGGTGATAAGCAACCTTTGACCCGGAGATTTCCGAATGGGGGAACCCACTCTGCGTAATGGCGGAGTATCATATACTGAATACATAGGTATATGAAGAAGACCTGGTGAAGTGAAACATCTCAGTAACCAGAGGAAAAGAAAGAAAAATAATGCCACTTTTTTTCTTCGCACTAATCTTTTCCGATTTTAATCGGATTTGATTAGTGTGAAAGACTTAGTGGTTTCGATTCCCTTAGTAGTGGCGAGCGAAAGGGGAATATAGTCCAAACCTATATCATGTTGTATAATGAATTAATTTCTCTTCGGAGTTTTTCTGACATTATGCTTAAAGGACAGGCCGTTGTGATATAGGTGTAATAGGATACAATGTTGACTACCTGTGATGTCAGTCATTGTACAGTTATTGCATAGCTGAAGACTCCTGGAAAGGAGCGTCAAAGAAGGTGATAGCCCTGTAAGTAAAATGTTTACTGTATGTGATATTTGTATTCCTGAGTATGGCGGAACACGTGAAATTCCGTCGGAATTTGGGTCGACTATGACCTAAGGCTAAATACTAACAGTGATCGATAGTGAACTAGTACCGTGAGGGAAAGGTGAAAAGCAGCCCGGAGAGGGCGATGAAATAGTATCTGAAACCGTGCGTTTACAAAAAGCTGGAGCCCGTCTTCGCTTTTTACTTCGTAAAAAGCTGTAATAAACAAAGTCTGCAAGTTTTTATTTAAAAAATTTGTTTAATAAAGATTTTGTTTTATTATAGCTCTGACGGAGTACAGAGCGAAGATGGGCGACAGTATTCCTATTGAAGAATGAGCCTGTGAGTATGTGTATGTTGCAAGCTTAAGGACTTATGGTCCGAAGGCGTAGGGAAACCGAGTCTTAACCGGCGATTAAGTAGCATATACATAACCCGAAACTAGGTGAGCAATCCATGACCAGGTTGAATCCCGACTAATCTTGGGAAGAGGACCGAACCCACGTATTGTGCAACATACGGGGATGAGTTGTGGATAGCGGAGAAATTCTAATCGAACCTAGTAATAGCTGGTTCTCCTCGAAATAGTTTTAGGACTAGCTGTGTATGTTTCCCATGGTGGTAGAGCACTGGAAGAGAGTGGGGTCCGCAAGGATACCCCTTTCTATCAAACTCCGAATACCATGGATTAAAAGTATGCAAGTCAGACTGTGGGGGCTAAGCTTCATAGTCAAAAGGGAAACAGCCCAGATCACAAACTAAGGTCCCTAAATTAATACTAAGTGTTAAAGGTGGTGTTAATTCTCATACAACCAGGATGTTGGCTTAGAAGCAGCCATCATTTAAAGAAAGCGTAATAGCTCACTGGTCAAGAGTTTTCGCGCTGAAAATTTACCGGGGCTAAGTATTATACCGAAGTTGTGAATTATCTTGACATTTTGTTAAGATAGTGGTAGAGGAGCGTTCTGAATGCACTGAAGCCGGATCTGTGAGGACCGGTGGAGCGTTCAGAAGTGAGAATGCAGGCACAAGTAGCAAAAATCCCGATGAAAGTTCGGGACGCCGAAAACCCAAGGTTTCCAGGGCAACGAGAATCGTCCCTGGGTTAGTCGATCCTAAGGCCAGGCCGAAAGGCGTAACCGATGGAAGAGCAGATTAATATTTCTGCACTTGTTATTGTTTGTTATTATATGCACATCATAATGATTCGAGCGTTCTTTGGCTATGGACGTTTCGCAAGATGAAGATAGAGCCCTCGGGTAATGTCAATTCGAGTTTAAGTGGTGTCTAGAAAAGTATAATAACGTTAGGCAATAGCAAATCGTACCACAAACCGACTCAGGTGGTAGGTCGAGAAGACTAAGGCGCACGAGAGAAACATGGTTAAGGAACTCGGCAAACTAGCGACCGTAACTTCGGGATAAGGTCTGCCCTATTTATTTAGGGCCGCAGCTAAAGACTCCATGCAACTGTTTACCAAAAACACAGCTCCCTGCAAAAGCGTAAGCTGAAGTATAGGGGGCGATGCCTGGCCAGTGTCAGAACGTTAAGGGGAGAGGTTATCCTTCGGGAGAAGCTTTGATCTGAAGCGCTGATGAACGCCGGCGGTAACTATAACCGTCCTAAGGTAGCGAAATTCCTTGTCGGGTGAGTTCCGACCCGCACGAATGGCATAATGATGTGGAGACTGTCTTAACCATGTACTCGGCGAAAATTCAGGTGTCGTGAAGATGCGACATACCTGCAGTTAGACGAAAAGACCCCATGAAGCTTTACTATAACTTGATATTGGTATATTGCTTCACATGTTCAGCATAGGTGGGAGCCGAAAGGCGTCAGTGAGATACCACCCTTGTGTTGTGATGTACCTAATCTCCCGACTTGAATCAGCCGGGGGAGACAGTGTCTGGTGGGTAGTTTAACTGGGGCGGTTGCCTCCCAAACAATAACGGAGGCGTTTACAAAGGTTGGCTTAGTCCGGATGGAAATCGGACTGGACGTGCAAACGCATAAGCCAGCTTTACTGCGAGGGCTACCACCCGAGCAGTCACGAAAGTGGAAGTTAGTGATCCGACCGTACGATATAGGACGGCGGAAGCTCAACGGATAAAAGTTACTCTGGGGATAACAGGCTGATCGCGCCCAAGCGTCCACAGCGACGGCGCGGTTTGGCACCTCGATGTCGGCTCATCGCATCCTGGGGGTGGAGAAGCTCCCAAGGGTTAGGCTGTTCGCCTATTAAAGCGGTACGCGAGCTGGGTTCAGAACGTCGTGAGACAGTTCGGTCTCCTATCTACTGTAGGCTTCGAATACTGAAGGAACCCATCCCTAGTACGAGAGGATCGGGATGGACGAACCTCTGGTGTATGAGCTGTTCTGCCAAGAGCACTGCTCAGTAGCTAAGTTCGGCACGGATAAGCGCTGAAAGCATCTAAGCGCGAAGCCGTTCCTAAGATTGGTATTCATTTGAGACTCCTTCGAGACGAGGAGGTTGATAGGCACTAGATGTAAGGCTAGTAATAGTTTTAGTCAAGGTGTACTAATAAGTCGAGTGTACTACGAAAACACAGAGTTGTGGTTTTTGAGAAGATTAAATTTTTTGTTTGTTCAATTTTGATTTTATATTTTAAACAGGTATAAAGTCTGGGTGCTTTTTGAGATGAGGGTCCACCTGATCCCATCCCGAACTCAGAAGTTAAGCTCATCATCGCCGATGGTAGTCGCAAGGCAAGAGTAGGTCGGCGCCCAGACTTTGTACCTGTTTTTTTATTTTAAAAAGAGCTTTAGAGCTCTTTACACGATCACGGGAATTACAGTTAGATTAAATATTATTTATTTCAATTTATTACCATTTTCTTTGCTTATCTCGTTAAAATAGCGGAAAAGGTTTTTTATTCCCCCCTTGCCTGTCTCGCTGAAGGCGAAAGGGGGGTAGGTTCATCTCGCCGTAGCTTTAGTGGAGGCGGAACCTGTCTCGCTGAAGGTGAAAAAGACTATTCCCCCCTTGCCTGTCTCGCCGTAGCTTTAGCGGAGGCGGAGGGGTGTTGGTAAATCCATTTGTCATTCCCGTGTAAACGGGAATCCAGTAAAACAGAATTACAAAAACAAACAAAATAAAAATTAAAAAAACAAAAAACTCTCAAATAATTTTGAGAGTTTTTTAATTCACAATTCACAAATATTTTATGAATTATGAACTCCTTACCCGGTCGCGTACTTATTTCAGCACGTGACCGGGTGTTTTGAGATGTTATATTTAAAACGACAATTTCGCTTTTAAGCGAATATTGTCGATAAAGAGGGGAAGGAAAGGAAAGAATCACTTAGTAATTTTAGCAATTCTTTTCCTTAAGTCGTCATAGGGGAAAAATTTAGATATTTCTCGGAAATTATTTTTCAATTTCCTAAGATCATCCGGTTTTACATTTAACTCATCAAGATTATGAATAATACCTACTATTTCCCCAGTCATTAGGTAATAATCTCTTTCGTAATATCTAAATTTTCCTAGTCTTTGAATAAGTTTGTCTAAATTATCCGAGGTTCTCTTTAGTAAAGTTTTTTCCGATGAAAATAGTTGTTTGTTTCTATTTACATCTTCTTTCACTTCTCTTAAGAGAAGAAGAAAATTTAGTTTTCTTATTCTAATTTTCAATTCTTTAGTTCTTTCTTTTACTTCTTTTACTTCTGTCACAAAATCATATAGTAGAACAACTAGTAAAAACATCATTGCTCCTACTATGATTAGTTCCAAAAAGAAGTTTAATGCTCCAAACTTATAATTTTGATCAAGGTAGAAAGTGTAATACATTAATGTAATTACACAAGTTACACCACACAACATAATAGTAACAGAACCAACAATGTTTTTAAAGTGTTTTCTTACAAGATCAAACATAACACCCTCCTTTGTCACATCTTGTGACATACTTAAAAAGTAAAAATCCCCATTCGCACAATCATGCGAACCATAGTTGATCTAATCTTTAGATTAACTATGGTTCGCATGATAAAAAACATCTCAATTTTAATGAACTTTAGTTTTAATTTAGTAATTTTACTATATTATTAAAACTAACGATATATTATAACACAAAAACAAGGTTTTGTCAAGAGCTGTTCTTTCTTATTATTCCCCCTTGCCTGTCTCGCTGAAGGCGGAAGGGGGGTAGGTTCATCTCGCCGTAGCTTTAGCGGAGGCGGAACCTGTCTCGCTGAAGGCGGAGGGGTGTTGGCAAAACCACCTGTCATTCCCGTGTAAACGGGAATCCAGTAAATATAATATAAGAAAGAATAATAAAATTACAAAAATAAATAGAACACAGATTAAAAGAATAATGTTTTATTTAAAAATAATTAAAATGTTATAGATTCCTAGATTCCCGCCTTGCGCTTTCGCTAAAGCTTCAGCGACACACAGTCGCGGGAATGACAAAAAGTAGGCGAGGATAAACTCTGGTGGGAATCTAGTAAAATAAAATTAAAAAAACAAAACACAGATAAAACGAGAATAAAAAAAATTAGAGCAAACAATATTTTAATTAATT
>Ga0255344_1001776_pt1 | contig 27747 bp, 22 predicted proteins | sample wastewater_treat_5_FD_192414 | JGI IMG/M metagenome (GOLD analysis project Ga0255344, IMG submission 192414) | Wastewater microbial communities from Lulu Island WWTP, Vancouver, Canada - plant18 | ecosystem: Engineered > WWTP > Wastewater > Unclassified | place: Canada: Vancouver, British... | reverse complement strand
ATCAATTATGCTGAAAGCCACGACCAAGCCATGGTTGGAGATAAAACAATCATTTTTCAATTGATTGATAAAGAGATGTATCATGCTATGTCTATTTTCACACCGAATTTACAAGTTGACCGTGGCATTGCACTACATAAACTTATTCGACTTGTTACTCTTTCACTCGCCTCAGGTGGTTATCTCAATTTCATGGGAAACGAGTTCGGACACCCCGAATGGATTGATTTTCCTCGCGAGGGGAATAATTGGTCGTATCAATACGCTCGCAGACAGTGGCATTTAGCTGATGACAACACTTTGCGTTATCACCAACTTTATCTCTTTGACGAAGCGATGTTGCATATTATAAAGAGATATGATATTTTGAAAGGAAGACCGCAAATATGCTGTCAACATATCAGCGACCAAGTTTTAGCTTTTTATCGGCAAAATACGCTTTTTGTTTTCAATTTTAATCCGAAACAATCCTTTGTCGATTACTCTATTTCGATTCCGGAAGAAGGTGAATTTAAAATTGTTTTAAACAGCGATTTAGCCAAGTTTGGAGGCTTTAGCAACATGGATAACAAAATGACGTATGCCACGTTTGCCGACCATCAGTCGAATTATTTAAAACTTTATCTGCCAGCGCGTACGGCACTTGCTTTACGAAAAAAGAAGTAGAAAATTTACTGCAAAATCCAAAAATCATTTCCTTGAGGAATGGCTTTCAATGCCTCCTCCTCCGTGTCGTAAATTCCAACACAAATTCTTATTTTAGAAACATATTCTTGGTATAACAATTTAGGTGTAAGCCCTTGTTTTTGTTTTAATATCGCATGCTCGACCGCGCGGCGTTCCGTATCAAAACTTCCGGCAATAACATAATATTTCCCCTTCTCAAACTTTATTTTTTTGAACTTATTATTCGTAAACGAAAAGTCCGATTTTTTTTCATCGACAAGAACATTTTCTTGTAAAACTTGCGAAGTATCGGAGAGAGAAGATGGAGAATGTAACGAGTCTACGTCTAACGTATCGTTCAAAGAATCTGTAATTTGGACAGTCGACCTTGAATTTAAACTATCAATTTGAGAAACGTCAGCTAATGTTTTCTTCCATTTCCACTCCTCTATCTTTAATTCAATTGTATCGTAAAAAATGAAAACTAAGAATAGCAATGAAAAAAGTATTATTAATACAAAAAAGAGCCCCCCTACCCATTTTCTTGACTTTGTAGTCGTGGGCTGGTAACCATCTATGCTATTTTCATCATCAACAAACGATGTATTCTCGCTGTCTGTAATAGTAGCTTTTGCTTCAACGACATTTTCTGCTTTATCAACTTCTTTCTTTGCAATATTTGGAAGTTCAACGGAGGACATTCCTTCAAAATCTCGGTTTAACTCTTCAAGAGTATCGCTTTCAAAAACAAATCCCTCTTTTCCTTGTGTAAATTTACCAAAATTCTCAAAGTAGGCAAATCCCTGTTCGGCAATCTGTTTTTTAATATCATCTATCCATGTTTTAATGGCAATATCGGCATCTACAATTCGCAATTTTTCTTGTTTAGATATGAATAAGATAAATGCAAAACCGTTACCCGTGTCCGACTCTTCCAAAACAAGGTAATAATGAGGAGGGTGCAATTGATTTCCCTCTACGACTGCTCCCTTATAAATCTTTTTAAAAAGCCCTAAATCATTAATATAAAGTTGCTCTTCGCCTTTTAAAAACTCTATTATATTCTTAATTATCATATAGTTACAAAACTATGTTGTAATATTTTCTTATAATTCAGGCAAAAACACTTCTGCAATCATACAGCGTGCGCTACCTCCTCCGATAGTTTCAATCGTATTAATGGGCAGAGGTAATAGTTCGTTGTATTTTTTAATCGTTTTAATCTGCTCAGGAGTTAGTGAATCATACGCTGTTTGCGAAAGCACGAGCACAGGACCGTTGCTTCCTTGCACTGAAAGCATATTTCCGGCAAATTTATCCATCTGTTCATACGAAATTTCAATAATCTCATGTCCCGTCTTCTTAAACTTATCATAAACATGTTTAGACTCTGCACAACTCTTAATACTTTCCATACAAATAACAACAAATTTTTCTGCCACACACATCATCACATTGGTATGATAAATTTCATTTCCATTCCTATCTAACGACTCAAAATAGCATGCTTCGTAGCCAATATGCTCGCACAGTTCGAGTAATAATTTTTTACTTGTACGCTCCGACAAACAGGCGTATGCAATTTTATTAATATGGTCAAACACAATACTACCCGTCCCTTCGAGTCTCTCATTTGTTTTAATTACTTCCGAAGAAAATATATCTATAAGTCGTGTGATTTTGAATTTTGTTTTTAATTCATCAACAATATCTAATCTTCTTTCGGTCATGCGGTTAGGAGTCAGCATCGGATAAAGAACGACGGTTCCGTCACGATGAAAAGAGACCCAATTATTAGGGAAAATAGCATCCGGTTTAATCGGTGTTGGGGTATCATCAAATACAAAAGTATTAATTCCTTTGCTTTTCAATAATTTCACGGCATTGTCAAACTCTTCAATCGCCATTTTCTTTATCTGTTCCGGACTATAACCTTCAAGCTGTTTTTGAAAATGATTTGTAACTAACGTTTGCGTATTGACCCCAAAATTTGCAGGACGCACTAATAAGATGTTTTTCGAAATTTGTGTCATAATTTTTATTTTATCAATTAAACTTACTTTCCCAAATAGACATTTTTTTTCATCCTTTTTTAAAAAAAACGGCACGTTTCTATTTCGGGCAAAGATACGACTTATTTTTTTAATCAAAAGTCTCTTTTAAAAATTTGATTTTAAAATAAAAAGAGTTAATTTTGCCATATTAATAAATAGCAGTCAAATGCAACGCTTGAACCTCAAAAATAATTATACGCTTCTGTTTTTTATTTTCATTGTAGCATTTGCTCTTCGCTTTTATAATTTCACTGCTATACCATTTACCCATGATGAATTAAGTGCTCTTTCTCGCACACAATTTGATAATTTTCAAGATTTAATTAACGACGGCATTAAGTTTGACGGGCACCCGTCCGGCGTGCAACTTTTTTTATTTTTTTGGGTAAAAATTGTAGGATTTAATGAGTGGCTCATTAAACTACCTTTTGCGTTGTTGGGAGTTGGGTCGGTCATTCTTTTCTATTTTATCGGTAAAAAATGGTACAATGAAACGGTAGGATTAATTGCGGCGGCTTTTTTAGCTACGCTGCAATATCCGGTTTTTTACAGTCAAATGGCACGCCCCTACGCCAGCGGACTATTTTTCACACTTGCCGTTTTCTATTTTTGGAGTAACTTAATTCTCACACCAGAAAAGAAATTTAATCGCTCCCTAGTAGGCTTTATAATTTTTGCAACACTATCGGCTTATAATCATTACTTTAGTCTTTTATTCTGTTTAATAGTCGGTATTGTAGGACTATTTCTAATTCACAAAAAATATTATTGGCGATATATTTTAAGTGGGGTTATTATCTTTTGCCTTTTTATTCCCCATATATCAATAACATTTGCACATTTAAAACTCAAAGGGATTGGAGATTGGTTAGCAAAACCCTCTCCCGCTTTCCTTTTAAACTACTTTTCGTATCTCTTTCATCACTCTAAGTGGGTGCTTGTAATAACTTCTCTCACAATTATTTTCGGAATAATTTTTCACTCAAAAGAAAAATTTCTCGCTCGAAATTTTTTAATTTTTCTCACCTTATTCCTCACTCCTATTATTGTCGGTTATCTCTACTCTCATTCCGTTGACTCTGTATTACAATATTCGGTCTTACTATTCAGCTTTCCCTATCTTCTCTTTTTACTATTCGGATTTATTAAAGAACAAAAATTCCTCGTAAGTTCAATTTTAATATTCATCATACTAATAACCAACATTTTAACTCTTATTTACGAACGGAAATATTATGAATACGGGTACCAATCTATCTATGAAAAAATTATTACTGATTATCCGGTAGAAAAAGAAGATGTTACACTTTTCGTTGTTTACAACATTCCGAAAATTCAGAATTTTTATCAGAATAGATATCAAGTCAACCAAAAGAATATCATTAATTTATGTAACTTTTCCTCTCCTTCCACCGTTGACTCCATCATCTCCGAAAAATCAAAAAATTATCCTTTTTTATATTTGGGAGCCATTTCATCAATTCCGCCCAATATTATCCCAATTATTCAAACCTACTATCCTAAAATAGTGATTAAAAACAACTATTTTTTAGGAGAGACCGCCATTTTTTCCAAATCGGAGTCGGGAAGTGATAATTCATTTTTATTTTCTCAATTAATTAATAATAAAGAAGATAGCGATTGGGAAAATATAAATAAGAGCCATTATATTCGCAATGATTCGTTGACTTTAAAGTCGTATCAAATTGGACCTGAAGATGAATGGAATTGTTACTATTCATTTATTTTAAAGGATATTAAAGCGGCTAAAAATGATTTTATTGATATAATTGTAGATTTCACCGCCGATCCACTTCCTAAAGCTATTGAAATGGTATCTTCGGTTCAAAATAAAGATAAAGTTATTTTCTGGAGTAGCACTCCATTAGAACAAAATGTAAATCAACAAGTTGATTCTTGTATTGGCTATCGCACATATCATTCTATAAAATTAACCGATATTTCCTCTATTAATAAAAACTCAAAAGTTGAAATTTATTTGTGGAATCGAAAAAAGGAAACCTGTAATATTCAAAACATTAAATTGTATTTAAGAAAAGGGAATCCGTATTTATATGGTATTTATGAGAATATCGAAACAGTGAATTAAAAAACTGCAAAAAAATAATATTTTCAATTTTATATTCTTTTTTTATCTACTTTTGCAGTTGATAAAGTGGTTATATTTTTCCATGGAAAATATAAGAGGGAATTAGGTGAAAAACCTAAACAGTACCCGCTGCTGTGAGTTTCAAACGTTCTTTAGATACGTTAGCCACTGTTGAGACCATCAATGGGAAGGCATCTAAAGAGAAACAAGTCAGAAAACCTGCCATTTTATTGCTTATTAGTAAGGCTTCGGGAAATGAGCCCAATAAGATTTTGAGTTATCACTCGATTCTCCGTCTCATTTTCAAAGTTTTACAGAAAACTATTTATTAATTTAAAAAAACAATGAAAATGAAAAAGTTTTTTTTGACCCGCACCACACGTATTGTGGCATTTTGTTTAACTTTCTCTCTATTTTTTATTTCCTGTAAAAAGGACCCCATTCTTCCCACTCCAACAGAAAATAGTGGACTCAAAGGGATTTACGTCCTTAATCAAGGTGTGTGGAACATGAACAATTGTAGCCTATCCTATTATGATTTCAAAAATGAAAAAATGGAAAAAGACATTTTTTTAAAGAAAAACGGTCGTGGATTGGGTGATACGGGAAATGATTTAAAAAAATATGGAAGTAAGTTATATATTATCATGTCAACTACGGAAAGTCTTGAAATTGTAAATGCAGACAATTGTAAATCTATTAAGCAGATTTTATTGACCGGGAAAGGACCACAATTTATAGCTTTTCATCAAAATAAAGCATACGTTTCTTGTCAAGATGGTTCCGTTCTTTGCATTGACACCACTTCTTTAGAAATTGAAAGAACCACCATGGCGGGGAATACGCCGGCGGGAATCTGTGTTGCTAATGGAAAACTTTATGTGGCTAATTCAGGAGGTTTGAACTACCCCCATTACGACAACACCGTTTCCGTTATTGATTTAAACAGTTTCACTGAAATTAAGAAAATAGAAGTTGTTTTAAATCCTTATTTACTACAAGCTGATATGCAAGGTAACGTTTATTTAGTATCGAACGGGAATTATAATGATATCCCGAGTTCTTTCCAACGTATTAATTCACAAACTGATGAAGTAGTAAAAACATTTGATTTTGCTATTTCAAATTTTACGATTCATGGGAATTATGCTTACCTCTATAGTTATGACTTTGTAACAGAGACCGCATCCGGTATCAAAGTATTAGATTTAACTAATGACACTTTCGTTCAGGAAAACTTTATTAAAGATGGGACTAAAATTAATACGCCTTATTGTATAGCCGTCAATCCCAAAAATCTTGATGTGTATATTACCGATGTCTATGATTTCACTACTACGGGTGATGTATACTGTTTTTCAAAAGAGGGGAAAAAGAAATTCTCATTAGAAGTTGGTATTAATCCGTCCTCTATCGTTTTTATTAAGTAAAATCAATTATTGAATAACGCCGCCGCCGACTAAATCGTCATTTTCATAAAAGACGGCACTTTGTCCCGGAGTTATTGCATCAATAGGAGTAAGAAATTGACATACGATGCCCTCTTCTTCTTGTTGCAAACGAGCTAACACTCCTTCATTGCGGTAACGAATACGAACGGTAAACGGTTTGTCGGTCGGCAGCGTATCATATTTCATTAAATTAATATTTTTAATAAAACAAGAATCGCCGAACAGCTCCTCCTTTTTCCCTAAAATCACTTGATTTAATTTCGGATTTATGGCTACTACGTAAGCAGGATAGCCGAGGGCGACTCCCAAACCTTTACGTTGTCCAATCGTATAATTGGGATAACCGCTATGTTTTCCAACTACGTCTCCAGCCGTATTAAGAAAATCTCCGCTTGGAAATCGCAGAGAATAATTTTCAATATTATTCTCCAAAAAGTGTCGATAATCATTTTGAGGGATAAAACAAATCTCTTGACTCTCATCTTTTTTCGATAATGTATCAAACCCATTAGCAGCCGCAATTTCCCGAACTGCTTGCTTTGTCATTTCACCCAACGGGAAGAGAGTTGAGGCTAAATTTTGCTGCGTAAGCATCCACAAAAAATAGGTTTGGTCTTTGGTTATATCTTTTCCTTTTTGCAAAAAATAGCGCCCGTTTTCTTGCTGAATTTGAGCATAATGCCCGGTTGCTATATAGTTGCACTCTCTTTTTCTCATCTCATCCATCAGTAAGCCCCATTTAACGTATGCATTACACAAAACACAAGGATTTGGCGTACGTCCGTGTATATATTCATCAATAAAATTAGCAATAATGGTAGATTTAAACTCCTCGCGAATATCCAAAGTATGATGCTCAAAACCAAGTTTTTCTGCAAGAGATTTTGCTTCCATAATAGATTCTACTCTATTGTAACTATCCTGTTTCGCATCGCAAGAGTAGGGAATAGAATCAAAATTATAAAATGTAACACCGACCAACTCATAACCCTCTTTTAGCAAAAGCAGTGCCGCAACACTACTATCAATGCCCCCACTCATCGCCATTAAAACTTTTCCTTTTCGCTTACTCATAGAATAAAATCAACAGATTTACAAATAGAAACCCAGCTGTAAAATAATTTTGTAAAAATACAACTAAAAAGCATAAAAACCGCTTACAAATTCTAATTTTACTTTCGTCTTGCTTGACTTATACCTTTTAGCACGGTGAGAAAGAAGAAAATAATTTCATTTTCTCAGTTTTCGCTCTCCGCATTCAGCTTACTGTGATAATGTCCCAAAAGCGTGTAAAACTCGAAGTTAAATATTTCTGTATGAGCAAATTAGGCTGCGTGAGGGCGCAGCCGGAAAGCCCGCAAGGGCGGAAGCCGTTGGGGACGCGGCGGCAAAAAAGCGAGCTTGTAAGCTCTTTTTGCCGCCTTGCGTCCCCACGGCTTGTGCCCGCGGACTTGCAGGCGAAGACCGACCCCGAGCGAAGCGAGGGGGCACGCCCTAAAGAAAATTAAAATTATTTTTATCCTCCTTATTTCAGTTTTTTTACTCCCGAACTCTTTGATAATAGCTAAAAATATATTATTTTTACCGCTCATAGCAAATATAATATTACTTTTGCATTGCGAATTTAATAATCATAGCCAGATGCGAAACATGTATATCTTATCGGGTTGCAATGGTGCAGGGAAGACAACCGTTGCCTTTTCTATTTTGCCGGAAATGCTACAAATTAAAGAGTTTGTGAATGCCGATGAGATTGCTAAAGGGTTATCGCCTTTTCAACCGGAACGAGCTACGTTTCAAGCCGGTAAAATTATGATTAGACGAATTAAAGAGCTTATTGACCAAGAGATTGACTTCGCTATTGAAACGACACTCTCTGCGGGCATCTATAAAAGGACAATTCTTTTTGCTCAACAGAGGGGCTACACTGTTACCATGATTTTTTTCTGGCTGAACAGCATGGAATTAGCGAAAGAGCGAGTGAAAAGGCGTGTTGAAAGTGGAGGACATAATGTTCCCGAAAATGTGATAGAACGGCGATACCAGAAAGGATTGTTTAATTTTTTCAATCTCTATTTGCCCCTTTGTGACCATGTTCAACTTTTTGACAATTCGGAAGAATCACCGAAATTGGTAATGAAAAAAAATAAAAATAGTGATGAAGAGATTATTGATATCGAAAAATATAATGAGATTAAAGCATGTAACGTTATAGGCAATGCGAAAAAAAAATAACTTTACATATTGTATAATTGTATATTTATTATTTAACCTTGATATATTTTAGAATTATGAAGAAAATTTTAAGCGTATTTACCCTCCTGTTTGCTCTCTTTTTTGTTAGAGCAGATGAAGGGATGTGGATTCCTCTTTTACTACAGCAAAATGAAGCTGAAATGCAGCAATTGGGGTTTAAATTAACAGCAGAAGACATTTACAGCATCAATCATCATAGCATGAAAGATGCGATAATGCTGTTTGGCGGCGGTTGTACGGGAGAACTGATTTCTGAAAACGGATTAGTGCTTACCAATCACCATTGCGGTTATTCTTATGTACAAAGATTGAGTAGTATAGAAAACAACTATTTACATGACGGTTTTTGGGCGAAAAACAGAGGTGAGGAACTTGCTTGTCCTGGACTCTCCGTTACTTTTCTTGTTCGTATGGAAGATGTTACTTCGGAAGTTCTAAGGGGAGTAGAAGAACGCATGAACGAAAAAGAGCGTGAAGACATTGTTAATCAAAACATTTCAAGAATTTCCAGCGAGGCTGTTCAAGGAACGCATTATGAAGCTGTTATAAAACCGTTTTTTTACGGCAATCAATATTTTTTATTTGTTAATGAGACATTTAAAGATGTACGATTAGTCGGCGTTCCACCGGAAAGTATCGGCAAGTTTGGCGGTGATACGGACAATTGGGTTTGGCCCCGCCACACCGGCGACTTTGCACTTTATCGAATTTATACCGACAGCGAGGGCTTGCCGGCAACCTATCACCAGGATAATATACCTTTACGTTCAAAGCAGTTTTTCTCATTTTCTTTAAAAGGGGTAGAAGAAAAAGATTTCACCTTAGTTTTCGGTTATCCCGGCACTACGGAGCAATTCCTTATTTCGGACGAAGTTGATATTATAGCCAATACACGAAATCCGATTGCTATCAAAGCACGCGAAATACGCTTAAATGCCATGAAAAAATGGATGGAAAAAACGACTGAAACGCGACTTATGTACTCAGCCAAAGCAAATTCCATCTCCAACGGCTGGAAAAAATGGATTGGCGAAAGTAAAGGAATTAATGATTGTAATGTGATAAATATGAAAAAAGCCGAAGAACTCGATTTTATCAGTTGGCTTAATGAAGACCCGGTGAGAGTTGAAAAATACGGCTCGATTTTACCTAACATGCACAATCTATACAACTCTTATAAAAAGAATGTACAGATTAATACGTTTAATTCGGAAGTTCTTTTAGGGAGTGAAATTTTACGCTTCTTATATTTATATGTAACTCCGGTTGTTGAAGTTGCCAAAAATTCACCCGAGAGTTTTCCCGCTGCAAAAGAGAAATTGATTACACAAAGTAAGAACTTTTTCAAAAATTATAATGTGAATATTGATAAAGAGTGTTTTGTAAATCTTCTCTTCTATTACTTTTCAACCCAAAATCCTGAGTTAATACCGACAGAATTACATAAATATATTAATATTTCTGAAAACTCATTAGAACAATGGTGGGATAAGCTGGGACAAAAATCACCATTTTTAACTTCAGAAGAGAAGTTTCTAACTTTCCTTGAAAATGCGACTGCAAAACAGTTTTCAAAATTGGGAAAAAATGAAATTTTTATATTTTTAGCGGCAGTAGAAGAACAGTACCATAATAATTATAACCAACTTGTTGCTATTAAAAAACAATTAAATATGTTTTATAGAACTTATGTAACGGCTTTAATGGAAAAAGAACCAAAAAAGCATTTTTATCCTGATGCCAATCTTACCATGCGTGTTACTTACGGACAAGTTGAGGGCTTCTCTCCGGCAGATGGCGTTCAGTATTGTCATTATACCACTTCTGACGGAATTTTAGCTAAAGAAAATCCCGCTATTTTTGACTATAAAGTTGATAGTAAATTGAAAAAATTATTTGAAGCAAGAGATTTTGGCGAATATGCCAATGCAAAAGGAGAATTGCCGGTCGGATTTATTGCGAGTAATCATACCACAGGCGGAAATTCAGGTAGTCCTGTAATAAATGCAAACGGAGAACTTATCGGAATCAATTTTGATAGAGTTTGGGAAGGAACTATGAGCGACATACATTATGACAAACAACGTTGTCGGAATATTAGCCTTGATGTTCGCTATCTCTTGTTTATTATTGATAAGTATGCTGACGCACAAAATATTATGTCAGAACTTACTATTAAAAAATAGAATTTTATTTAAGTAATACGATACGAAATGATAAGTTTTGAAAAAATAGATAAATATTCTTTGCGTTATGCATTGTTGTATCAATACGTAAAAGTTGTCCATCATTATATTTATCATTCCGATTTTGACGTGCTCGGAACTGAAAATATTCCACCGAAGGGCACACCGACCTTAGTGATTAGTAATCATCAAAATGGGTTATTAGATGCTCTTGGAATTATATATGCTTTTAAAGACGGACGTCAGCCTGTCTTTATTGCGAGGGGAGACATTTTCAAGAATAAAACGGCAGCTAAATTATTGCGATTTCTCAAAATCATGCCTGCTTTTCGTACAATAGACGTAGCACGAAGTGAGGTTAATAAAAGTAATGTAACTTTTTTACGCGCCGCACGGGTGCTTATTGACGGGGGTACCGTTGCCATTTTCCCGGAAGCGGGTCACGAAGAGACGCACCATCTCGGAAGTTTTAAAAAAGGATATCCGCGTATAGCATTCAAAGCAGAAGAGGAAGCCGATTTTAAACTAAATTTACAAATTTTACCGGTAGCAAACCACTACTCGAACTATTTGAATTTTAGGCAGAAAAAGGTTATTGTTATTGGAAAGCCGTTCTCATTTTCAGAACTTTTTGATATTTATAAAAATAAGCCTAATGATGCCTATTTAAAATTAAATGAAATAAGTAGAGAAAAAATAGAAGAGATGATGCTCGACATAAAAGATCTCTCCTTTTATGAAGAGTATCGAATGTTGAACGAAATAATAAGAAAAGAGTATCTAACACAAATTGATAAACCCCTTTCCTATTTTCCGAATCATCTGTTAGCAGATAAAGAAACAACTTCTAAATTAGACCAATATCGAACTGAAAACGCCGAACAATTTTCATTATTGATGACACAAACACGTCAATATCTCAATAATCTTAAAACATTAAATTTACGTAATTGGTTAATCGGTAAAAAAGTAACTTTTTTCAACTTACTACTCAGTTCTTTCTTATTTTTACTTGCCCTACCCTTTTATCTTTTTGGCTTAATAAATAACTATTTACCGTTTCATTCGCCAAACATCTTTACTCGAAAAATTGAAGATGAGATGTTACACTCATCTTTTAATATTGTAGTCGGTTCTCTATTCTCATTTCCATTATTCTATTTACTCTATTTTATAATAGTTTGGATTGTCTCCGGAAATATTTTATTCGGGCTCATTTACGTCATTTTAGCGCTGTTATCGTTATTTCTTTTTTACTATTACCGTGTCGGTGTTATAAAACTCTTTGCTTCATGGCGATATTATAATTTTAAAAGAAAATCTAATCAGCTATTAATCAAGACAATAGAACTTAAAAATAACATTTTTGGAATTTTAAAAAAAATTATTAGGAATAATTAAGTTTTTGACTATTAAAACGGTAGTTTTTCATAAAAAAATTTATTAAATTTGCCCTCGAAATTAAAGAGGGCTTTTTTTTATAGCAATTAAACTATTAATATATTAACAATCAGTGTTTTAACATCCAAAAAAATGAAGTATGGAAAAAATTAAATCTTTATCCGATTTGAAGAAAAAACGAGAAGAGCTTCAATCGAATCTCAAATTGCGAGAGCAAGGAGAAAATATTGAAAATGCTATCGTTGTTAAAGTTGCTATGGCAACATGTGGCATTGCCTCCGGAGCTAAACAAGTGATGGAAGTAATTATTAATGAATGTAATAAGCGGAACATTCCGGCTGTTGTTACGCAAACGGGTTGCATGGGCTATTGCTATGCGGAGCCTACCGTAGAAGTTACAAAGCCAGGCGAAGCTCCCATTGTATTTGGTTACATTACTCCTCTTAAAGCAGAAGAGTTAGTAACAAAATATATTGCCGGAAATGAGCTTTTAGATGGCATTATACCGGTTAATTACGAAAAAATTGATAATAAATAATAAGGAGGTTTATTCATGTCAAATTATAAATATCACATTTTAGTTTGCGGGGGAACAGGTTGCGTTGCTTCTCAAAGCCCACAAATTAAAGCTAGTTTAGAGCAAAAAATTGCAGAACATAACTTAACAAATGATGTTCAAGTAGTAACAACAGGATGTTTTGGTTTTTGTGAAAAAGGTCCTATTGTTAAAATATTACCCGATAACACGTTTTATACGCAAGTTAAACCCGAAGACGCTAACGAAATTATTAATGAGCATATCATTAAAGGTAGAAAAGTTACGCGTTTACTTTATGTTGACCCTAAATCAAGTGAAAGAAAAAGTGATTCGAAACACATGGGATTTTATCAAAAACAATTACGAATCGCTTTACGTAACTGCGGATTTATCAATCCTGAAAACATAGACGAATATATTGCCCGTGACGGCTACGCAGCACTCGCACAAGTGTTAGAAACTAATGACCCACAACAAACTATTGATATTATTAAAAAATCAGGTTTACGTGGGCGTGGCGGCGGCGGCTTTCCGACAGGATTAAAATGGGAAATTGCCAGCAAAAATCCTGCTGATCAAAAATATATGATTTGTAATGCCGACGAAGGTGACCCGGGAGCATTCATGGATCGTTCCATTCTCGAAGGCGACCCGCACACTGTACTCGAAGCTATGGCTATCGGCGGTTTTTGTATTGGTGCTTCAAAAGGATTAATCTATATCCGTGCCGAGTACCCGTTAGCAATCAGACGTTTGGAAATTGCTATTAAACAAGCTCGTGAATTAGGGCTATTAGGAGAAAATATTTTAAACTCCGGTTTTAGTTTTGATATAGAACTCTATTACGGTGCCGGTGCTTTCGTTTGTGGTGAAGAAACCGCTATGATACACTCAATGGAAGGTAACCGTGGAGAACCTACGTTTAAACCTCCTTTCCCTGCTCAAGAAGGTTATCTGAAAAAACCGTCTAACGTAAATAATGTAGAAACTTTTGCCAATATTCCGGTTATTATCCTTAAAGGCTGGGAATGGTTCTCCTCAATCGGAACAAAAAATTCAAAAGGAACAAAAGTTTTTGCTTTAGCAGGACAAATTAATAACGTTGGTTTAATCGAAGTTCCTATGGGGATTACACTTCGTGAAGTAATCTATGAAATTGGCGGCGGTATCAAAGGAGGTAAGAAATTTAAAGCCGTTCAAACGGGAGGTCCCTCCGGCGGTTGCTTAACAGAAAAATTCCTTGATACACCTATTGACTATGATAACCTACTTGCTGCCGGCTCTATGATGGGCTCAGGTGGTATGATTGTTATGGACGAAACAAGTTGTATGGTTTCCGTTGCTAAATTCTACCTTGACTTTATCGTAGAAGAGTCTTGCGGAAAATGTTCACCTTGCCGAGTTGGAAATAAGAGATTGTATGAATTATTAGATAAGATTACTCTCGGTAAAGGAACTATCGACGACTTAAACCTATTGAAGAATCTCAGCAAAGTTATCAAAGATACGGCACTATGCGGTTTAGGTCAAACATCTCCAAATCCTGTTTTATCTACAATTGATAATTTCTGGGACGAATATCTCGCTCACGTTGTAGACCATAAATGTCCAGCCGGTCAATGTAAAGCCTTGAAGAGCTACCATATTGATCCCGATAATTGTATAGGCTGCGGCGTTTGCGCACGTAATTGCCCGGTCGGAGCTATCAAAGGTGAAAAGAAAATGCCTCACGAAATTAATCAAGCTCTTTGTATTAAATGTGGCACTTGCTACGAAAAATGTAAGTTTAACGCAATATTTATCAAATAGAAAGGAACAGATAATGGATCAAATAAAATTAAATATAGATAATCGAGAAGTAGTCGTTGCCAAAGGAACTACTATTCTCAAAGCAGCTCAAAAAATTGGAATAGACATCCCTACGCTATGCTTTTTTGAGCTGAAAGGAATGAATATTCATAACAATCCCGGCGGCTGTCGTATTTGTGTTGTAGAAGTTGAAGGAAGACGTAATTTGGCTCCTGCTTGTGTTACGGAATGCACCGAAGGAATGGTTGTTAAAACAAATAGCATGCGCGTTCTAAATGCAAGACGCACCGTGTTAGAACTAATACTTAGCGACCACCCAGCAGATTGTTTAAAATGTGCAAAAAATGGAAACTGCGAACTCCAAGATTTAGCTATCAAATTTGGAATTAGAGAAATACCTTTTGAAGGTGAACAATCAAATTACCAAGTTGAAGTTACTCCTTCCATCATTCGTGATATGAATAAATGTATCATGTGCCGTCGTTGCGAAATGATGTGTAATGTGTTCCAAACTGTCGGAGCCCTATCAGCTATTGAAAGAGGTTTCCCGGCTGTCATTTCTACCGCTTTCAATCAAGAGTTGAAAGACTCTCCTTGTACTTTCTGCGGTCAGTGTGTAGCTGTTTGCCCTGTTGGAGCATTAGTAGAAGCTGACCATACCGCAAAAGTCGTAAGAGCTATCGCTGACGAAAGAAAAACGGTTGTCGTACAAGTTGCTCCTGCCGTGCGTGTAGCCTTAGGAGAAGAGTTCGGTATGAAACCCGGTTCTATCGTTACAGGACAATTAACCACAGCACTAAGACAACTCGGTTTTGACTACGTATTTGACACGGACTGGAGTGCAGACTTAACAATTATGGAAGAAGGAACCGAATTAATCGGACGTCTAACCAGATTTTTAAACGGCGATAAAGATGTGAAACTTCCGTTACTAACCTCTTGCTGTCCGGCTTGGGTTAATTTCTTTGAACATCAATTCCCCAATTTAAGAGAAATCCCATCTACCGCTAAATCTCCGCAACAAATGTTCGGTGCTATTGCAAAATCTTATTTTGCCGATAAAATAGGCGTTAAGAGAGAAGATATGGTCGTTGTTTCTGTAATGCCCTGTTTAGCAAAGAAATATGAATGCGGACGTGACGAATTTAAAGTAAATGGAAATCCTGACGTTGACTACTCAATCTCCACACGCGAACTCGCACACTTAATTAAATCTGCCAATATTGACTTCCGCACACTGCCCGAGACTGATTTTGATAGTCCTCTCGGTGAATCAACAGGAGCTGCCGTTATTTTCGGTGCTACCGGCGGTGTAATTGAAGCTGCGTGCCGTACAGCCTACGAAGTAATTACGAAAAAACCTCTTCCAAAAATCGATTTCCACGAACTTCGCGGTTTAGAAGGCATTCGTTCTGCAACTATCGACATTGACGGAATTAAAATTAATATCGGTATCGCTCACGGATTGAGTAATGCAAGGAAATTATTAGAACAAATCGAACGCGGCGAATCACAATACCATGCTATCGAAGTGATGGCTTGCCCCGGCGGATGTATTGACGGCGGCGGACAACCGCTCCACCACGGTAATAGCGATATTATTAAAGCACGTTGGGAAGCTACTTATGAAGCCGATAAAAACATGCCTATCCGTAAATCTCACGAAAATCCATCAATTCAAGCTATTTATAAAGAGTTCTTAGGAGAACCTTGTGGCGAAAAATCGCACGAACTTCTTCATACTCACTACTTTGATAGAAAGAAAACGGTGGAAATAGATTTAGATTAATTAATTCTTCAATTTTAAAAAATTAATATTATGTCAAGTATAAAAATTAAAATAAAAAAAGAAACTAAGGATAAAATTGTTGAGATTTGTAATAGTTTTAATAATTCCCCCAAAGAATTAATTAATATTCTACACAAAACACAAGATTTCCTCGGTTATCTTCCTGCTGAAGCTCAAGAAGTTATAGCAGAACAAGTAAAAGTGCCAACAGCGAAAGTATACGGCATCGTTTCTTTCTACTCTTTCTTCACCATGATTCCTAAAGGGAAACACCCGATTTCCGTATGTATGGGGACTGCCTGCTACGTTCGGGGTGCTGAAAAAGTGTTAGACGAATTCAAACATCTTCTCAATATTAAAGTTGGTGAAACAGATAGCGTCGGCAAATTTTCATTAGCCTCTTTACGCTGTGTCGGAGCTTGCGGATTAGCACCCGTTGCTTTAATTGGAGGTAAAGTTTACGGACGTTTAGCACCGGACGATATTAAGAAAATTCTTAGCGAATACGACGACTGCGAATGTCAAAGATAAAAACTAAAGCAGTCTGATTCTACTCTCAAAACATCTCATGTTATTTTAAAAATGTGAGATGTTTTTTTTATTGTAGTAGAACGAAAATAATTTTATTTATTATTATTAGGGCGTGCCCCGTTCGCTGACGCTCACGGGTCGGCGCCCGGTTCCAAGTCCGCGGGCACAAGCCGTGGGGTCGCAAGGCGGCAAAAAGAGCTTCTAAAGTCGCTTTTTTGCCGCCGCGTCCCCAGCGGCTTCCGCCCTTGCGGGCTTTCCACCTAAGCGCCTCACGCAGAACAACATGCTCGTATAGAACCTTATATTTTAGGTCATTTTAATTTGATTTGAATTGAGTCGTCAGGCAAGAAAAACTTTTCCATAACACCAGCAATTCTTGACATGCAACTTGAAGCTGAAATCTTAATATGAATAAATAATAAATCATTATTCAACTCTTTTACTTTATCCCAAACTTTACCGTCAAATGTTTTGTATCTATTTGTCAAATCAATGTTCTCGTCAATTAACACTTTTAAAGCCTCCCATTTTATAATAGTTTCATCACGTTTAAATATTTCTAACTGATTGTCTAAAATGTATTCAAAATCATATTCTGGCTTCTCTTTTAAGTATTTCAAAAACTTTATAAATACATCTTGCCACGAATTTACTTTAATAATATCGTCAAAAATTTGAAGTTCTGCTGGTTTATTTCCTTCTGCAATATCGCCTGCATCTGTGTCAAGTGGAGAGAATAGTGTACTTTCTATTGTTTGGGTATTCCAATTATCTTCATTTTTATATTGGTCAGGAAGAGGGAACGTTTCAAGAAACCAATTTATCATATTTGATTGATGGTCTTCTATACTTTCTTCATTCCAAATATTTCGTTCAACTATGTCAAGCCTATAATATAGGGATGAAGTGTTAAGTTTGTTTTTCTTTTCCTTAAAAGATTTATTACCTAGCTCGCTATTAAACTCGGTTAGTATAAGATTACCAATATTGTGCAGATAATTTTTATGAATTTCATCAAAATGTTCACCTAACTCTTCTCTCCAACAATCATTTAATTTCTGAGGCATTATATGTTCAATTGTAATTTGAGGGTTTCGGAAATCTACAGAAACTTTTGAGTTATGCTCTTCAATCTTTCCTAAGATTAGTTTTGAATATTGCTTTAGGCTTTCATAGAAATTCATAGAAATTAGAGCTGATTTCAGTTCCCTATTATTTGGCAATCGTAATCTATAGAACATATTTGTCAAAAGTTCAAACATTGAAATATTGCCTTTGGCAATGTTTTCTATTTTTTTGCATAAAAGGACAATATTTTTATTTTCTCCTTGTGTTAAACCCAGTACTCTACGTCTAATCAAATAAGTCCTAATTGTTGTAAGAGTTGAAATTAGTATTTCGTCACTAAGCCTTATGTTGTTAATTGTATATTGGTGATATTCCAACAGCCCTAATACAAAAGGTTTAAATGCTTCAGTTTTTATATCGTGAAAAATATTTCTTAGCAATTCCTTAATTATTATATTATTATGATTATCGTTTGAAATAGTGTCGTTATTAATTTCTGTAATAATCCACTTATAACATTTTACATATCGAACAATGTCGTTTATAAAATTATTATGATTTTTAAATGTTGTTTCAACAAAATCTTTAAATTGTTGATAAAGCTCCTTTGTGTTGTTATCGCTAACAACCTTTAATGAGTTTGAAGTCTTATATTGTAAATAATCTCTAAAAAACTTGGACGTATTATCAAGCAGGACTTTCTCAATTTTTGGATGCCAAGTTTGTTCATAAATATCAGATTGTCTTTCACTATCCATGTTTAAAAGAACAAAGTTTCTAACAAGGTCTGATAATGTAAGTGGTTTTCCGAGTGAATTTAATGTTTCAAATATAATTTGTGGATCTTCTCCTTTAAATGGTCTTTCATCAAGAAAAATTACCGCAACATTCATTCTCTGTATAGCAATTATGAAATGTTCAAAATCTATTTTAGGATTGAGTCTTATCTTTTCTTTAATAAGTCTTTTAAGCAATTCATAAGCATTATTAAGCACTCCAGGATTTGGTTTAGCTTCATTAACAAGCGCTTTGTAGGCATCCCAATCCTTTGTAACTTGCTTCAGTTTAATTTTGTCTTGAAAAGTAGAAGAATTATTGGTCAGATAGTTTTGAGTTATGAAATTTCGTTTTTCGCAATCTGTTTCTATGTCTCTTAATGCAATTAAAAAAAGTAAAGTGGTTGTAAGTCTTTGTTGACCATCAACGACTACTGATTTATTTGCAAAACCAACCTTTTCTTCTTTTATCACAATTGTCCCAAAAAAGTGTTCTTGCTTGTCGTGTTGTTGCGGATCGAGCTCTGATTCAATAATTCTTGATATATCACTAAAGTATCTTTCAATTTCAGGTTTACCCCAAGCGTAAGCTCTTTGAAAGGGGGGAATAAAAAATGATGTCGCATTTTTTGCTAATACGTCATTTATTGAATGGCTTTCTGTTTTCATAAATTCATTCTGTTGTTACGTTTTTTTACTCTTAGCATCTACAACTAATTCGAGGAACAAAAATACAATAAAAAATTACAGAATTACAAACCCAAAATCTCACATCTAAATTCTCCTGATTTCGTCACGGGAATCCAACACTTGACAATGTACTTGTTTTCAATTAATTATATCACCGCCTCAATTTATTTAAAACTCTCCACTCTCCACTTTCCACTTGGTTCTGCGTATTCTAAGATAAAATCCAGTGTTTTTTGATTTTTTAAAACATTTCATTCCACTGATTTTCAATTATTTAGCGTGAGGGCGCAGGTGGAAAGCCCGCAAGGGCGGAAGCCGCTGGGGACGCGGCGGCAAAAAAGCGAGCTTGTAAGCTCTTTTTGCCGCCTTGCGTCCCCACGGCTTGCGACCGCGGACTTGGAACCGAAGACCGACCCCGAGCGTAGCGAGGGGGCACGCCCTGATAAATATTAAAATTGAAATTATTATTATAATATTTATAGGGAGAAATCAGAAGAAGAACAAAAGCATTTTTAAATTTATGATTTTACGCCTTGAGCACGAGTGCGGTTTTTCCAATTAAAAACTGCTTATTATTAGCCAATAGAGTACATTTTGCACGTGTGCGAGCGAAAGAGTCAACTCGAAACTGTAAATTCCTGAAAAGAAAAATGTCCCCTACTTGCAACTCGCCGACCATAACTTTATTGGAAGTGCGAGTATCATATTTTTTAAAAACGGCGACTAAGTGAGGGTCAGTAGAACTTGAACTTTTAATATTTTTTAAGTGCTGACGCCACGCTTCAACAATATCTGACGGAAGTTCCACCTGCTCTAAAGCATCTTCTACCAATTTCTTATAGCACATTTTCCACTCTTTGCCGTGCGGCTTTACATTCGCAGGTTTCTCCTTTGCCACAAAATAGTGAGCCAATTCATGCAAGAATACTAATAAAAATTCATATTGATGCAACGTTCCGTTGACGGTAATCGTAGCACCGTTAATTAAATTTCTACTCGTTCTGAAATCCCCCTTTTTACTCTGACGATGAGTGGTTACAGTAAAATTAAAGGGATTATTATCAAAAAAAGGTCTAACAAAATGGTGAGAGGAAGCAGGAAAATATTGCTCTAAAATTTTATCTAATGAAATAGCTACTAATTTTGACATAAAGTTTCATTTTTATAACCTTTCTGCAAATTTTCGCAGCCGCAACTTCTATCGATTTTCCGCTGATTTCTTCCGTAAATATCTCTTTGGCAAGATGATAATAGAATAATTACCAATAAACTTATAAAAAAAATCACTCTTTTCATCTTTACACTATTTATAAGGCAAAATTAATTTTGCAAATTTTAATAATAACGTTTTCTCTCCTACTGAATCGAAATTGACTACCGCTTTTTTATCATGAGAAACACCATCTGTTTTAATAACGTTACCGTAGCCAAATGTTGCATGATAAACCCTAATATTAGGAACAATATCATCGGGCGTGGCTTCTTTACCGATAGAGGCGGTGTTTATCTGCTTGGACGTTTTCGGGACACTTTTCTTAACACTTAAAGGCACGGAATAGGAAGATTTTCCACAATTAGAAGAAGCATAACTGCCTGAAAAAGACGCTTTTGAAGAGGCTTTTTGTATAATTTTCAGATAATTGTCCGGGATTTCATCAAGAAAACGACTTCTTTCGCAAAACATCGGCGATCCATATTTATATCTCATTTGACAGTGAGTCAGTGTTAAAGATTTTTTAGCACGGGTAACGGCTACGTAAAAGAGTCGTCGCTCCTCCTCTAACTCCCGTTTTGTACCAAGAGAAAGAGAGGAAGGAAAAAGATTCTCTTCCATTCCCGTAACATAAACATGGTCAAATTCCAACCCTTTAGCCGCATGAATTGTCATTAATTTCACTTTATCTTCATCTTCTTTATCTTCGTCAACGTCATCAATTAACAACGCAACACTTTCAAGATATCTATCTAAAGTCGGAACATAATTTTCAATCATTTCGCCTGTCTCTTCATTGAAAAGGTTATCGGGTTGTTTTTCCGTAAAACTTTTTATCGAATCCAACATCTCTTCTACATTTTCTAATCTCTCCTTTTCCGCGATATTCTCTTTTAATGCAAGCAACATGCCCGAGGTTGTAACAATGTGCATCGCCAAATCGTACGCATTCATTTTTTGAATTTGTGCCGTATAGGACTTTATTTTAGAGGCAAAATCTTGTAATCTTGTCTTAGTCGGAGAATTTACCTCCGGATTATAAACATGCGGCTCATTTACAATATTCCAAAGATGTACGTTGTATTCATCGGCGGCGACGGTAATTTTCTCTAACGTAGTCGCACCGATTCCACGGTGCGGATAATTAATAATGCGCCTTAACGCCTCTTCATCATAATTATTAACCGTTAATCTGAAATAAGCTATCAAATCTCTAATCTCTTTGCGGTTATAAAAAGAGGTTGCGGCGTAAATTTTATAGGGGATATTTCGTTTCATCAACGTCTCTTCCAAAGCCCTCGATTGCGCATTTGTACGATATAAAATAGCAAATTGATTATTTTTCAAATGGAAATTGAGTTTCATATCCAAAATAGAATTGGCAACGGTATTTGCTTCTTCGGTCTCATTGCTCAAGGAGTGAATGGTAATTTTTGCTCCTTCGTCATTATTTGTCCACACCTCTTTCTGCAACTGTTCGGTATTGTACTTAATAATTGCATTAGCCGCTTTCACAATATTTTTAGTAGAACGATAATTCTGTTCCAGTTTCACCAATTTTGCTTCGGGATAATCACGTCTGAAATTTAAAATATTTTCAATATTAGCTCCTCTGAAAGCATAAATACTTTGAGCGTCATCGCCGACTACACAAATATTACGCGATAGGGCTGCCAATTTTTTCACAATAAGATATTGAGCGTAGTTAGTATCCTGATACTCGTCAACTAAAATATAACGGTACCGTCTTTGATATTTTAGTAACGTCTCCGGAAAATCGCGTAGTAAAACGTTCATAAAGTATAACAAATCGTCAAAATCCATCGCATTTGACTTTCGTAGCCGTGCTGCATAACGTAAAAAAATCTCACCTATCATAGGAAGTCCGCTCACAGCGTCTGCTTGGGCAATCTCCGGACTTTGGGCGTAATCTTCGGCAGAAAGCAAACTTGATTTTGCATTAGAGATTCGCGACAATACGTAACCCGGAAGATAGGTCTTAATGTCCAAATTCATATCTTTAATGATATTTTTAAGAACATTTTTAGCATCATCGGTATCGTAGACCGTTAAATTCTCTCTAAAACCCAATTTTGTGGCTTCGATTCGGAGGATTCGTAAAAAAATAGAGTGAAACGTACCGACAGAAGTGGCTTTGGCGTTGGCTTCACCAATTAAGTCGTAGACACGCTCTCGCATCTCTTTTGCCGCCTTATTGGTAAAGGTTAACGCTAAAATATTATATGGTGAAATCCCCTTTGTCAACATATAGGCAATTCTGTGAGTCAAGACGCGAGTTTTGCCGGAGCCGGCACCGGCAATCAGCATTAACGGTCCTTCGATATGCTTTACAGCCTCTTGTTGTGAACTATTGAGTTGCGATAAAATCGTATTTTCAGTATTCATGTACTATTGAGTTTTGCTTTGCAAAAATACAAAAATATGCACCTTCTTTTTTGCAATAATAGAATAGACGAGCATTTAAAATAAAAATTAAAATGTACCTTTGCAAATCATTATCTACTCAAATAAATGAAAAGTAATAGGCGTGAATAATTCCGATTTTAATTCCGAAAAACAAAAATTCTTTCTTGCCTTAACAAAATCAATTATTTTTATTGGGATTTTATGGATTCTCTTTTTGCTCAACAATACTTTTATGTTGAATTGGAATGAATTTGGACTTTTCCCTCGTACAATCAACGGATTGAGAGGAATTGTAACGATGCACTTTTTACACGCCGACCTCGAACACCTTTTTTCCAACAGCCTCCCTCTCCTATTTCTCGGTTTTGGAATTTTCTATTTTTTTCAGGAAAAATCTCTTCTCATTTTTATAATGAGCGGACTTATAACAGGGATTTTAACTTGGAGCATCGGCAGTCCCGGCATTCATATCGGCGCCAGCGGCTTAGTATATGCTTTTGCTTTTTTTTTGGTAACGATATCTATCATAAAAATGGAAACGACTCTAATGGCATATACGCTTATTATCGTTTTTCTATACGGGAGTTTGGTGTGGGGATTTTTCCCCGCACTATTTCCCGATAAACATATTTCGTGGGAAGGACACCTATCGGGAGCTATAACAGGAGTGATTTTAGCCTTTTTTTATAGGAATGAAGGACCGAAGAGAAAAATTTATTTTGCAGATGAGGATGAAGATGAAGAGGATGAAGAAAATAATGATTTCGATATAATTGATAACAGTGAACTTAATAATTATTAATTTTGTAACCTTAAAATAAGGCGATGAAACGACTATTAGCGATTTACATCTTGCTTATACTCCTGATAGGTTGTAAAAAAAATCCTATAGAATGGGATACCTCGCTCAATTTGCCTCTTTTTCAAACGGAACTTTCATTTACGAATATTCTTCCCGATAGCATGATAAGCGTTGACGAGAACCGGTTACTCTCTTTGGTTATTGACAAGAAGTTATTTTCTCTTTCCACCAATTCGATAACTACTTTTCCCGATTCCATCTTCCAATTGGATTTAGAGATTCCTAACACAGCTCTTTTAGCTCCGAATGCACTTTTTTTCTATAAAAACGAACTGCAAACACTACAACTCTCTCCCGTAGAATTGACACAAATTGCACTGTATAAAGGATTTTTAACCTTTGAAGTCATAAATCCGTTTGACCAGCCCATTGAGATAGAGTATCAAATTCCGGCAGCAAAACTAAATGGGAATCCCCTGAGAAAAAAAGTTACTATCCCGAAAGGAAATGCGCATAGTAACAATTATACAGCAAGAATCAACTTGGATGCATACCGTCTCGATTTACGAGGACCGCAATTAAACAGCTTTAACTCCTATCAAAATATTCTTTCCGTAAGAGTTTCGCCACAAGCTACCGATTCTGCCCGTGCAATCGGGAATCAACTATTTTTAAAAATTCATTTTGAAGATATTGACCTCGCTTATATCAAAGGATATTTTGGCAAACAACGCCAAAATTACGGACCGAAAACGGAAGAAATCACCTTCTTTGATAGAATTACTGAAGGCACCCTTGATTTAGAGAAATCAAGAGCCTTTTTGACAATCCAAAATGGAATTGGCGCCGATTTGCAATTTCAGCTACAAAAACTCTCCGCTACGAACACAAAAAATAACAGCGAAATTCCGTTTCAAAGTTCATTAATTAACTCTACCATCAATATTACACGTGCTTCTGAAACAAATCTCCCTCACAATCCGGTTATCCCCTCGCAAACTGAAATTGACATAACCAATTCCAATATTTTAGAGTTATTAACCGCTTTCCCCGACAAAATCTCCTACTGCGCATCCTTAGAGGTGAACCCAATGGGAAATATCTCTTCGGGCAACGATTTTGTCTACCGACTTCACGATTTCAACACGCGTCTCTATCTTGAAATCCCCCTCTCTTTTACAGCCGCCAATCTGACTTTACGAGACGAATTGCCCTACTCGGTAGGAGAAGATTTAGCAAACATCAATTCACTGAACTTGAATTTAATTGTTGAAAACGGCTTCCCATTTTCTGCTCGCATTAAATTGGAAATCATCGACCAATTAGGAAATAGTGTTTGTACAATGATTGAAAATGACAAGCTAATATCGCCGGCTCAATTAATCGAAGAGGGAGTTACAGCTGCGACTCGCTCCATTATACCGATTAAATTGACGAAACAAGAAACAAATTTACTTAAAAACAATAGCAAAATGCGTATTTTTGTTACTTTAAACACTGATAATAGCAACTATACCAAGATTTATGAAAGTTATAAAATGGCTTTAAAATTAAGCGGTATCGTTGATTATCATGCTGTAATTGAATAAAAAAGAAAAAAGATTTTAAAACTATTCATTATATCAAATAAAATTGTTATTTTTGCACCCCAATAATAATTAAAAAATAAACAATAAAAATAGAGAAACAAGATGGCAAATCACAAATCGGCTTTAAAGAGAATCCGTTCAAGTAACAAAAAAAGATTAACCAATAGATATCATGCTAAAACAATGCGTAATGCATTAAAAAACATAAGATTAACGGAAGATAAAGCAGAAGCGACCGAAAAACTTCCTCAGGTTATGTCTTTAATTGATAAACTTGCAAAAAGAGGGATTATTCACAAAAACAAAGCTGCCAATTTAAAATCGGGATTAATGAAAAAGGTTAATGCCCTATAAAAATATTTATTTTTAATAAGAAGAGAGACGTATCAATCACTATGGTACGTCTCTTTTTTTTATAAAGGTAAAAATAATAATCATCATTTTCTTCAGGGCGTGCCCCCTCGCTACGCTCGGGGTCGGTCTTCGGTTCCAAGTCCGCGGGCACAAGCCGTGGGGACGCAAAGCGGCAAAAAGAGCTTCTAAAGTCGCTTTTTTGCCGCTGCGTCCCCAGCGGCTTCCGCCCTTGCGGGCTTTCCACCTGCGCCCTCACGCAGCCAACTTGCTCGGACAGAGTCATTTAAGTAAAAAATGGGAAGTGGAAAGTGAAAAAATCAAGAAATGAAAATTGTTTAATTATGAGCCTATTCTTTCATTTTTTTATTTACCTTCGCCATATCAATCCTCAAAGATTATGGAAACGTCACCTTACTTCTACCACCCCGACCTAAACATCTGGCATAGCGTAGCCTCGCTAAGCGACAAATACCCGAACTTAACTCCCGATGCTTATTGTGCGAATAATCCGGTACGGTTTATTGATCCGACAGGGAGGTTTTATGAAGATCTTCCAAAATTCCCACTGACAAAGGCTTACATTAAAAGACTTTGGAATGGATTTAAAGATGTATCAGATTTGATTATTCACCCTAAAGAAACGGTAGAAGCAATAGAAAATTTGATAAGCGATAGTTTTGAAGCAATTAAAAGTGGTAATGGAGAAAAAATTACATCCATTACAGGTAATATTTTAGGTGGTTTTGCATTTGCCGACGGGACAGCAGAAGTTGTTTCAGGTATATCCAAAGCCACAAGTGCAACGAGTACTATCGGTGAATTATCATCCACAGGGATAAAAGTTGGGGCAGAAGTTATCCAAGGAGTAAGTCCAAATGTTCAAAAGGTGCTTAATACACTTGATGATATTAAGGTACAAGGAGGAACTGTTAAGGTAAATCCTTTAAATCCGACACAAGAGATTAATATGACGTTTCAAAAGGGTACTCAAAAACTAGACTTTAGGATAGAGTCTCATACGATACCAAAGAAGTAGGTGGAAAAGAGGTAACTCCTCAAAGGTATATAAATGTTGATTTTGTACCTAAATAAAAAAGTACTTCCAAATAGTGGAAATAAAATATTGGAATAAATGGAGCAAAATAAAAATGGTTTTATAATAGATGTACTGAATATTCTTCCAGAAAAAATAGAATGTTTTATTCAGGCACCAAGTCTTGAAAATTTAGCTATTAAAGAGATGCTTCAAAAATCGGATTTTGATTATTTTGAGCTATTGATCCTTGATAAAAATAGTAAAGAAATATTTATTAGACAAGAATTTGAGGCATCTTTTAGTATGTATTTACAAAAAATTGAAATAAGGAAAAATGACGTTTTATTGTTTGAAGGTTTTGACGGATGTGAATATGGTATAATTTCAAAAAAGGTAATTATTCCAGAATGGTTCAAAGAAAAATATGTACCAGAAATTTGTCTGGTATCTGATGAGTGGTAGAAGGTTAGCAGTAACACAGCAAATGAGGAGTTATCAAAAGAATCATCCGATTATCAAAAGTAATTTTAAAATTAAAGCAAAGATTGACTATAAAATATTTTAGCCCCCTAATTCATCGGACAAAATTATAGTTTAAAAAATATAATTAATTTTGTTTTTATGAAGAAAAGAGATTTTACCCTAGAGCAAAAATTGGCTGTTTTAAAAGAAGTTTCTGAAAATGGGGGAATGTCCAAAAAAGTGTATAAAACTCAAAGTTCACTATTTCTGTACAATGAAATTTTAGAAAACATCATCAGCTATGGCTCGGGGCTATAAGAGATTTTTATAAATCCCTTACATTCAATAAGTTAAAGCCTGATAGTGGAAAATGAATCCCTTCGGGGTTCGCTTTCCGCTCTCCGTTTTGGACTTAAATGGCTCTGCACGAACACGTTGGTTGCGTGAGGCGCTTAGGTGGAAAGCCCGCAAGGGCGGAAGCCGCTGGGGACGCAGCGGCAAAAAAGCGAGCTTGTAAGCTCTTTTTGCCGCCTTGCGTC
>Ga0255344_1001773_pt1 | contig 27769 bp, 27 predicted proteins | sample wastewater_treat_5_FD_192414 | JGI IMG/M metagenome (GOLD analysis project Ga0255344, IMG submission 192414) | Wastewater microbial communities from Lulu Island WWTP, Vancouver, Canada - plant18 | ecosystem: Engineered > WWTP > Wastewater > Unclassified | place: Canada: Vancouver, British... | reverse complement strand
TAAAAGAAAAAGAAATTTTTGCGGGCTTTGTCCGCCGTCAGGCGGCGAGCCGCTGGGGCGGGTTTCTGCCCGTCAGGGCAGAAAATCTTGCTCAAAATGGGTTCGCACTTCGTTCAGTAATTGCGACAAAACTTCCTTAAAAGGAAGTTTTTTGTATATTTTTTTCTAATAAAATTTAGATATTTAACTAAAGAAAAGTAATTTTGTTATTTATTATAATTTAGTTGGCTACCTGCCCGACTGAATGACTTCAGTCGTTCGGGCGGGGAGCATCTGGTTTGGGACCAGAGGGTCGAAGGTTCAAGTCCTTTCATTTTGATCAATCTAAACATTGTAAATTTTCAAATAATTTGCTCACTCGTTTGTTTAGTCTATTAGAAACTTAAGAGTGTTTTTTCGGACAGTGGCGGGATTGTAAGAAAAAGAGAAATCGTTTTTGTTATACCATTCGTGCGCATACAGCATTAAACTCTCTTGTAAAAAGCAATGAAAAGATGTATTTTAATAATAAGATTTCAATACAAGTATGGTACAAGAGAATAAAATAGGTAAGAATATAAAAAATTAAGACAAGTAAAAGCGCTTTTGCAAGATTGCTTATTAAAATTGATTATTGTTTTTTATAATTTCATAATTAAATTGGAAATAGATGATATTATCAACCCGATCATTAAAATATTATAAAAATTGTTAAAGTATTAAATGCTTCAGTTAATTTTTTGTTTAAATAAATTTATGAATTCATTTATCTCTAAAATACAGTATATTTTTGACAAAATATGTCTTTTTGTTATGAAATATAAATTCAAGCCAGAATGTTCTGGTGAGAACATTGACAATCAAAAATTTAAGGAGGATATAGAAATGAAAGAGTACAAATTGGAACAGTTTCTTCAAGATTCTGAAGCGGATCTTGGAACTGGATTGTTGGCAACCCGTGGCTTCGGTTTTTGCTTTACTTTAAAGCAATGTCATCGTTGGAGTAAAACCGAAGAGGGTAATTTGATTCTGCCATTTGGCGGGATTGGTGGTAAATTAGAACTGAATGAATTGCCGGGTGCTTCGTTACATCGAGAAGCGATTGAAGAAGTTGGGTCAGATGTGGATATTATATGTCATCGTGGTAATGCGACAATTTTGATGGATTCAGAGTCTATTGAAAAAATATCTCTTGCTACTGAATTGTCAAATGAGCCTCTGCCTATCATCATCTTTCGTAGTCCGCGCGCCGAAGCCGGTCGTAAACCGTTTACTAATGTTCTGATTTATACAGGAAAGTTTATTTCTAGCGAGATTAGGCCGATCGATGACCCTGCTCTGATTGAGTTGGATACAAATTTGCTTTTGCAATTAGCGGAAAAACCGATGTCAGTCAAAGAATTCAAAAAAGCAGGCGGAAAGATTACTTCAAGGATTGATTTACCTGACGATGGAATTCTTAAACCGATTGGCACGGCTATTGCCGCTGTCCGTTGCTTAAAAGCAGGGTTATTGACTTCCCAAATTTTAGACTGAAAAGGAGGAAAGATATGAAGATTATAAGGTTGGAAAATACTAACTTTGGCTTTTCTTCTTTGCGGAAAGATGAAGTTGATAAGTTGGTAGAATTTGATTCTGATAGTGGAGCATTGAAAGTTCATATCTTGCAATCTCCACAGCAAATTCCTTTCGGTTTGGTTCAATCTGATCTGATAGGACAGCTTATCGGACAGAAGTTGGATAATGAGGTGGTGCGGATTATTCATAATTCGCCAGTCCCAAATGCCTATTCGGCTCCTTTTAAGATTTATCTTGATATCACGCTGTTTTGTTCGTTTCAATGCCCGTTCTGTCTTTCTGGAGCAGGTAGTGGTCAGAGAGCATCTTTGCCTGTGATGTTGATTGAGAAGCTTGTGATAGAAATTCAGGAGTTAGGTGTGATGTATGTCAAAATTGGTGGTGGTGATCCTTTTCTTCATCCTGATTTTGAAACCATTATTAATTTGCTTCGTTCGGCTGGATGTTTTCTCACTATTAGCACTAACAGTGCATTGATAAAGCCACAGATAGTTGATCTGCTTGCTAAAGCTAAAGTACGCACTTCAGTTAGCATTGAAGGTATGGAAGTAGTCAACGACAGATTACGCGGCTCTGGTCATTTTCAAAAAGCACTTAATGTTCTTGAAACACTTAAGAAAGGTGGTGTTAATGTGCTTTTACGGACTACATTGTTGCGACAAAATTTGGACGATATTCCGAAGTTAGTAAATTTGGCTAGAAGCAGAGAAGTAAAAATTAAATTCTCTTATTGCCGTCCAGCTGGTAGGGCTGTGTATAATCAAACAATGCTAAGTCCCCAAGATTCTTCGCGTTATCTTAAGGTACTAAAATACCTTAATAGTCCGGAAGTGTTGCCACACATATTGATGGATGAAGGTATGATGTTTGTTCAGCCAGTTGAAATATTACAGAAACTCTTGCGTGGACGAATGTGTGGAGCGGCTAATCGATCTATGCACATTGATGCCAATGGTAAGGTAAGTCCCTGTATTTTTTTTGGTCCAACTTTTTCTTTTGGGGAAATCTACAAAGATGGAACCATTAGAGATTTTTGGCAAGGGAAAGTTGGTAATAAATTTCAAACTGTTCGTGCGATTCGTCAGCCTCGTGAATGCGATAGTTGCAGTCGTCTTTGTAAAAACGAATGTCCAGCTAGTCGCTTCTATTTCTGGGGCAACTATGATCAACAGGATCTTAACTGCCTTTATGAGGTAACGCGTAAAAGCGATAGTTTAACTGTTTGAGGTAGCGAGATATATTTCTTGCTACCTCCCCTTTTTCTGAAAAGGAGGAAAAATCATGAAACGAAAAATAGAGAGGTTTGTTATTATAACACCTCGCGCAGTCTCTCCAGCTGGAACTCCGCCACGCATTCATCCACCGTTAGGAGCTATTTCTGTTTTGGCGGAAGCCAAAAGAAATGGTTATGAGGTGTTTCTTTTTGATGCGGCGGCTGAAGGCTTAAAAAAAAGTATTCTTAATTCTTCTTACAATCCTGTAGAGATTGAGGAACTTGATGGAATTTTTTACTGGAAAACTGGACTGCGGATCGAGGAGATTGTAGCCGAAGTAATTAAGCTTGAGCCGGATGTAATCGGTATGAGTTGTTGCACAGTAGTTGATCGTGGTGAAGTAGCAAAAACAGCTACAGCCATAAAAAAAGCACTGCCTGTAACGCCAATTATTTTAGGTGGACATGAAGCTACGCAGTGGTACGAAGAAATCCTCGGCAATACTCCGTTTCCTATTGAAAAGATTCCGGCCATTGACTATGTCGTTGTTGGACCGGGTCAGTCGGTAATAATTTCTTTATTATGCTATCTTGACGAATCAGTGATAGGTAATTTGCCGCAAGGAGTTGCTTGTAGATTTAATGGTCGGGTTAAATTTAGTGGTGTGTCAGAATTTCATCCTGACCATTTCGCAATTCCAGATTATAGCTTACTTCCGCGAGTGAAAGTGGCTGGGCGGAAAAAAGCGTTAGATATTTACTCTTTTGTCGGCAATCCTCATGCTGGGCGGATTGGTACTATTCTTAGTATTCAAGGACCTGTTGCTTACCTGCCGCTTCTGACATCATACGGTTGTGGTTTTGACTGCAGTTTTTGCGATACAGACAAGCAGCTTGTGAGATACGCTGTTGAGAATATCATGAAAATCATCAATGAATTTGATAGTCTTTTTGGCATCGATTACATTGATTTTATGGATAACAATTTTGGCGGCGGAAACATCGCCTCTCGTATTTTGGCTTTTGAGATTCTTTCTCAAGTAGCTGACGCAGGATATCAGATTGGGTTTTCCAATGGTCTTACCTTTGAATCAATGGTTAAGGAAAATTTTCGATTGCTTCGGCGATTCAGCTATGACGGCAATGTGCGACATATTGCATTTCCATGTGAGAACGGAAATGATAGAGTGCTTCGCATGATAAGAAAGCCTCACACATTGTCTGTGGTACGGAAAGTTCTCGAGTTTGCTAAGGAGAATCTACAGATGACTAATCGCGAGGGCTTTTTTATTGGTGGCTTTCCTAAAACAAATGGACAGCCTGCCGAAAGCCCGCGTGAATTGGAAAGAACTTTCCAATTCATAACGGAGTGTATTGAACAAAGATTCTTACACCAAGCGATCTTTCTGACCCTTTCTCCTGTTACGAGAGAATATCGACGATCGTGGCGTCAACTTTATCCAACTGCACCATTTGAACACTGTTTGTTTTCTAGGAAAACGGGAGTGTGGCCATACCCAAATGAGCTACTTGATGAAATGCACCGTAAGGTGAAATTCATTAATGAACATTTGGGTAGGTCTGTAACACGCAGACTTTAAATTTAGGAGCGGCAATTCGAAAAGGAAGCCGCTCCTTTTTGATTTTTTGTTGAAAAAGATGTATTATAATTACAAAGGAGTTAATTTTAAAAAATTACTTATATTACGAAATGTAATAAAATAATACTGAATTTTATGAAAGAAATAATTTTTAAAAGAAGTGCTATTCATAACCTTGTTATAACTAATTGTAAAAATATTTTTAAACAGGGAGAAATTACTGAGGGTTTGGTAATTCCAAAGGCAATTTTAAGAAAAAGTGATATTTTGCCATGGGAGCAGGTAATAGTTACGAAAATCAATGGTAATAATTGGATAAATAGAATAAAGACATTTGTAATTGAAGGTGAGGATAATGGTATTGTTGAAGCAAGAGGAAGTTTATCTAAATTTTTGAAAGAAGGAGATTTAACATGTTTAATAACAAGAACATTGCTTGATAAAAAGGAAGTTGTTTTATATAAAAAAAATAAATTTCCGATTTTTGATTTAGGTTTTGATCCTGATAAGAATAAGGATAATTTAATTGAGAGTAGATTGGATATTGAATATGGAGATAAAAAAATAAGGGACATTAAAAATTTTAAAACTTTAGTAAAAGATCGCAAAGAAATAAAACGCTTTTTTCTTTCATCATTGATTGTAGGATTAAAGATCAATAAAACACATCCTGACTGTTTGCAGGGAAGTGCTGAATTACCTGAAAATATAATGACTAAAGCTAGTGTTGAAAAATATCAATCAGTTTCGGTTTATAATTCTTCGAAGGGTGGAGTTGCTGATACTTATGCGGTTCCTATGCCACCGAAAATAGTGATGACGACCGGTGCAATGGCTCAATTTGCTAAAAAAGGAGAAATAGTAAATGTGGCAACATATGTTATAGGGAAAAGAAATGTTGTTCCTGTTATAATTTTTACGAATGGATCAGAAGCAGTAAAAAAATTATAGGACAGTGCGCCAATGAAATTGGTACGGTATTCAACGCCAGTTAAAAAAGCGAAAATGGAAACTCAGAATAAAGATATTATAATAGTATTTTTTGTTTAAAAAAGGTTTATATTTCGTTTAATAATTACGACAAAACTTCCTTAAAGGGAAGTTTTTTGTTTGAAAATTTATTTTATTTATGATTTAATATTAATAATATAAATTATATTTATGGTAAAAATTTATACTAAATTTGGTGATCAAGGCAAAACTTCTATGTTGAATGGTAAACGAGTTGATAAATGTTGTTTAGAGATAGAAGCAATTGGTGAAGTTGATGAACTTAATGCTTTTTTAGGTATTTTAATAGAAAAAATAGAAGAAGATTTTAAGCTTGAAAAAAAGAAATTATTTAGTATTCAAAATGATTTATTGATAATTGGCGCTAATTTGGCCGATCTACAAGCTGATTGTAAAAATATTCCTAAATTAACTAATTTTAAAATTTCTAAATTAGAAAAATGGATTGATCAGATGGAAAAAGAATTACCAAAGTTGAAAAATTTTATTTTACCTGGAGGCAGTGAAGAATCAGTTATGGCTTTTTATGCTCGAGCAATTTGTCGTCGAGTTGAAAGAGTAGTAATTAGTTTAGATCAAAAATATGTTGTTCCTATTGTAATTAAAAAATATTTAAATCGTTTGAGTGATCTGTTATTTGTTTTTGGTCGATGGTTGAATATGAAAAAGGGAGCAGAAGAATTAAAGTGGAAGAAAAGTTGAATAATTTTAAAACCGTCAACAATTAACTGACGGTTTTTTGTGCCCTAGGCGGGACTCGAACCCGCACGGATTATGCATCCAAAGGATTTTAAGTCCTTCGTGTCTACCATTCCACCACCAGGGCATTTTTATTTTATAAATATTATTTAGAATGTTCAGAATTTAAATATGATTTTGAATAATTTTTTCGTGTTTACCATTCCACCCTGCCTACCGGCAAGGCAAGTAATAAAATAAATATTTATATATAGAATTTTTTAATTAAAAACTATTTTATAGGAAATATTTAAGAATAATTATAATAGATAAACATTAAGATATAATTCTATACGAAAAGAAATATATCATATTTTTTTATTTTTGGCAAGTTGAAATGTGAGTGAATAAATGTTATTATATTAATGTTATTAATTATAAGGATATGTCTTTTGAAAGTGAACAAGAAAATCGTCGTCGTTTATCTCGTGAAAGTCGAGAAAGTTCAGCTGAATTTAGAGAAAACAAAGAAGGTGAAGTAGATGAAGAATTACAAAAAGCAGCTGCTATGGAGCGAGCAGATTTAGTGATAAAAGAAGTAAAATCTAGTCAAAAACAAATGCAAAATATTGCTCGAAATATGCAAGAAGTACAAAAAGCAATTCGGCAGTTGAGAGCACAATTACAATTAGCACAAAATAATGATGATCCGGTATCTGTAGTTCAGGATAAAAAAAGAATTGAAGAATTAAAAAATAAAATTGCTGAAAATATTAGTGAATTAGAAAATATGCGTGAGGACTTGATTCGAGAGCAACTTGATGAATTACAAAAACAGAATTTAGGTTTATCTGAATTGGAATTAAAAAATAAAGCAGAGGAATTGGTGGAAGAATTGATTAGAATGGTATGAGATATAAAATATTTGTTTAGGTTTTTATTTTTTTATCAATATTTTATTTGTTTTTGTAATTTTATTTTACTAGATTTCCACTTTGTGCCTTTGCTAAAGCTTCAGCGAAGGCGCAAGGCGGGAATCTATCTCATCCCTTTGTCATTCCCGCGTAGGTGGGAATCTATAAACAACGAACTTGTAATATTTTATTATTATCAACCAACACCCTCCACCTTCGCTAAAGCTACGGCGAGACAGGACAACACCCCCCTGCACCCCCCTCAAGGGGGGAATAGTCTTTTTTGCCTTTTTAACGAAACAAGCAAAAAAGAAATAAAAAAATAAACAGAAATGATAATTGTAAATTACAAAAAAGAAAAACAAAAAATCACCTTTATTAGGTGATTTTTTATTAACATTTTTTTATAAAAATATTTTCTAAAAAAATGTTTGGACCGGCATCGAATCTAAAATAGAAACGATGCCGGGTTGGAAAGAGAGAGGTAAAAAAAGAGATGATTCTTTTGGTTTATGTTTTTTTATTTTATTCAATTGATAAGTGACAGATTACTTGAATCCAAATTACACTTAACAAAAATATTTTTAACAATAAAGACATGGAGCTTTCTGTTACCATTAGTGTAAAGAAAAATCCATTAGTCAATGCCCAGAATACTTTTATTATTCCTAAAAAAATCTTCTCTTTTTTTCATTTAATTGTTGTAATTTTTCCTCTTTACTAAAGAAGAAAATTACAGCAACAGCTGCAGCAGCCCAAGTTGTAAGTATAGTTAATATACTTAGCAACATAGCACCTTTTTCAATAATAAACAGTCGCAATATCATTGTAAAGAAAAAGGCTACTACTACAGAACACACCAATACAATAACTTTTCCTATGCTCTTTTCCATTTTTCCCTCCTTAACTTTTTTTAATATCTTATCCACTATTAGATAAAATAATATTTATTATTTTATCTTTTATTTATTTTTTGTCAATAGGAACTAGTTAATAAGTTTTTTATTATTTTGTAGATAAATAATTTTATTTTACTGGATTCCCGTTTACACGGGAATGACAAATAAATTACCCCCTTGAGGGGGTAGGGGGTGTTGGCAAACACAATTGTCATTCCTGTCCCCGCCTACGCGAGGATAAACTCCGGCGGGAATCTACCTCACCCTTTGTCATTCCCGCGAAAGCGGGAATCTAAGAATCTGCAATATTTTAATTAATTTTTTAATAAACCATTATTCATTTAAATTTGTTTTATTTTTTTATCAATATTTTATTTGTTTTTTTAATTTTATTTTACTGGATTCCCGTTTACACGGGAATGACAATGAATAAGCAGGAATCTAGAAAAAGAAAAAAGAAAAACAAAAACCTCGTAATAAAAATACGAGGTTTTTTATTTTATATATTTTACTAATTATTGGTTAATTCATTGTGATAATAATGATCATAAATACTGATCACAGATATAAATAAAGAAGCAATTACTGGTCCAATCACAAAACCTGAAATTCCAAATAAGAATATGCCTCCCAAAGTAGAAAATAATATTAGTAGTGGATGGATCTGTGTATCTTTTCCTACCAAAGGGGGACGAATTAGATTGTCAATTAAGCTAATAACTAGAGCTCCAAATGTTAGTATAAAAAGTCCTTGCCAAATGTTTCCCATTAATAACATAATTATTCCAGTTGGAAACCAAACAATAGAACAACCAACAGCGGGGACAATACTCATAGCAATCATAACTAGTCCCCAAATTAAAGCTCCTGGTATTCCAGTAATTAAAAATAATATTCCACCTAATGAACCTTGTACAGCACCGACTAATAAAGTTCCTTTGAGAGTCGCTCTAGTAGTAGAAGTAAATCTTTCATAAAGCATGTTTTCATATTTATTACCTAAAGGTGATAAATGCATTAAGCGTTCAAGCATTTTTTTACCATCTCTTAAAAAGAAAAATAAAGTGTAAAACATTATGAATAACATGAAAAAGAAACGGAAAGAATTTTGAGTAAAAGTTTTTAAATTTTCAAATATAAAAAGACTAATAGTTTTAGTTAAATTAGTAAGATATGAGGTACCTTCGGTTTCTAAAGTTTTTAAATAAGGTGCTAAAGAAGTTTTAGATAACCAATCATCAATGTCAGTAACTTTTTGAGAAATATTTTCTGGTGATACACTTTTATAAACATTGATAGATTCGTTTACTATCAAAGTAGATAAGATTGATAGTGGAATAATAATTACTAAAATTACTATTATTAAAGTTAAAGAAGCGCTTAGATTGGGTCTTTTTGTTTTTGTTAAAAATTTTGAATATAAAGGATAAAAAATAACTGCGATCACTGCTGCCCAAAATATGGGATAGAGAAAAGGACGAATAATATAAATCAGAGCAATAGCTAAGATAACAATTACTGAGAAGAAAAATATTGAACGCATTTTATTAAAACTAATTTTATTATTATCAGTCATATTAGTTAAGATTGATTTGGTTAATTTATTAGATAAGTATATTTTAGCACAAAATGCTTATTTTAAGCAATTAGCTTGACAAAAATTAAGTAATTTAGTATTATATTTTCATCCTGAAATTATATTTAGGATAATTTATTTATTCCTCATTTATCACATTTTTCCTCTGCTTGACCCTTCAAGTGGTAGTGGTAGAGAGGTTAAAAGGAAAATATTATGAAAATTCCTAGTATTTTAGAAATGCTTCAAGCGGGAGTGCATTTCGGCCATCAAGTATCTCGTTGGCATCCCAAGATGAAACCATATATCTTTACTGATAGAAATGGTGTTCATGTTATTGATTTGGAACAAACTCAAATCAAATTAAAAGAAACATTAGAGGCAGTTAAAAATCTTGCTGCTGAAGGTAAAGTTATTTTATTTATAACTACTAAGCCTCAAGCTAGAGAAATTGTTAAAGAAGCTGCTCTTAGTTGTGATTCACCATATTTAGTAGATCGTTGGTTAGGTGGAATGCTGACTAATTTTGATGAGATCAAAAAAATGATCAAAAAATATAATGATTTAAAAGAAAAACAAGCCAGTGGAGAATTGGAAAGATATACCAAAAAAGAACAATCAGATTTTGCTAAAGAGATTGAATCTATGGGTTTATATCTTGCAGGTTTAGCTAAATTGAAAAAAATGCCAGATGCATTATTTATTCCTGCTTTACAAAGAGAAAAAACTGCTGTTGTAGAAGCTAATAAAATGAATGTTATTATTATTGGTGTAGCTGATACTAATGCTAATCCTGATAAAGCAGATTATTTTATTCCTGCTAATGACGATGCTATTAATTCTATTAAAATGATGGTAAATTTAGTAGCAGAAGCAGTCAAAGAAGGAAAAGCTGAATTTGAAAAGAAATCTAAAGTTATTGGTAAAGAATAATTTTTGATTATTAATTTAAATTAATTTTTTTTAATATGGGAATAACTGCATCAGAAATTGCTCAACTTCGAGCAAAAACAGGAGCCGGTATGATGGATTGTAAGAATGCTTTAGAAGAAGCAGCTGGCAATATGGATCAGGCAATAGATATTCTTCGTAAAAAAGGTATTGCCAAAGCAGCAAAACGCGCTGATAAAATTACAGCTGAAGGTTTAGTTTATTCTTATATTCATGGTGAAGGTAGAATCGGTGTTTTGTTAGAATTAAATTGTGAAACTGATTTTGTAGCTAAGACAGATCAATTTAAAAATTTGGCTAATGATATTGCTATGCATATTGCTGCCACTAATCCAAAATATCTGTCAAAAGAAGATGTGAATATTGAAGAAATAGAAAGAGAAAAGGATATTTATAGAGCTCAATTAAAAAATGAAGGCAAACCAGAAGAAATGATTGAGAAGATTCTTGAAGGCAAAATGAGTAGATATTATACTGAAGTCTGTTTATTAGAGCAAGCTTTTATCAAAGATGAAGAAAAAACAATTATTCAATTATTAAATGAAAAAACTGGTGAGATTGGAGAAAAAATTTCTCTTCGTCGTTTTGTTCGTTTTGAGCTTGGTGAGGGTATAGAAAAGGTTTGTAAAGATTTTGCTGAAGAAGTAAGAGAACAAATGGAAGTTTAATTATAAAATAATAAAATAAAAACACTTTCTGAGATAGAGAGTGTTTTTTTGTTGATTTATTTTTTAAAATTAACTTCTTGATTATTTTTTTTAAGTATGGTTTAATATGGACGATTTATAAATGCTGGCGTGGTGGAATTGGTATACACGCGTGCCTTAGGAGCACGTTCCGCAAGGAGTGAGAGTTCGATTCTCTCCGCCAGCACTAGCGAGAAATTGTCAAAATTTGTGGTAAAGCCATTCAAATTTTAGAAGGCTAATTATTATCGTCTGTGGCGACGAAATATTTAGAATACAATATAGGAACACTTAGTTGAGGTGTTTTATTTATTTAGTATCATTTTGATATGAATAATAAAGAAGCAAAAATTTTTGCAGCAGATTTAGGAGCAGATATTCCTGAATTAGATTTGCATGGTTTTTATCCAGATGAAGCAATTCAAAAATTGGAAGAATTTTTGTTTACTTGTTATCAGGAAAAAATAAAAATGGCACGAATAATTTATGGCGGTGGAACTGGTAAACTTCATGATATAGTTTTAAGATATTTAATTAAACATCCTCAAGTTGAAGATGTAGTAGATCGAGGTGCGACTTGTTTAATAATGTTATAATTTTTTTAATAATGATAATTCTTTTTTTGAATAATCGTTATACTGCGATAAATTTGTTCTAATAAAATAGTGCGAACCATTTGATGAGGAAAAGTTAATTGAGATAAAGATAATTTTTTCTTTGCAATATTTATAATATCAGGATGTAATCCTCTTGGTCCACCGATAATAAAAACCAAATTCTCACCTTTAGTAGAATTAATATTTAAGAATTTTGCTAAATCAAGTGAAGTCATTTCGTCTCCTTGTTCGTGTAAAGCAATAATAAAACTATTTTGAGGAAGATTTTTTTGAATTTTTTCTGCTTCTTTTTTCTTGATTATTTCTGGATTATCTTTTTTAGTAAAGGCTTCTTCAATAAGTTCAATAATTTTAATTTTGGCATAAGGAGATAATCTTTTTAAATATTCTTTTTCTGCTTCTGCCCAATATTTTTCTTTTAATTTACCTAAAACTAAAATTGTTATATTTAACATAGGATTATGTATTAGTGCAATAATTATAGCATTTTTGTATATAAAAGATAATATGCTTATAGATAAAGAATGTTAAATTAAAATTAATAAAAATTAAGCGATATTTTGCTTTCTTTTCTTATTTTTGTTATTATAATTCTAGTATGATCTCATATTTACAAGGACAAATAATTGGTAAAAAAAATCAAAAAATTACTATTTTGACTAGCGGTGGAGTTGGTTATGATATTAATGTTACACCAGTAGTATTTGTGGATTTAGAATTAAATCAGAATATAAAAATTCCCGTGTATATGGCAGTAAGAGAAAATTCTATGGATCTTTTTGGTTTTCAAAGTTTGGCTGAAAAAGAATTGTTTTTGAAATTTTTAGATGTTAATGGTGTAGGACCAAAGAGTGCTTTACATTTGATTTCTTTGGGAAGTGTAGAAGAAATTTCTAGTGCGATTGCTCGAGGAGATATTAATTATTTGACCAAAGTTTCTGGTATTGGTAAAAAAACAGCAGAAAGAATTGTTGTAGAATTGAAATCAAAAATGTCTAAATTGGGAATTGATAACTTAGAATTAGACAATGGTCAGCTTGGTGAAGTTATGGATGCGTTAGTAAGTTTAGGTTATTCCAAAGATGAAGCGCGAGAAGTAGTTAAAAATTTAGATAGTGAAGGGAAAAATAGTGAAGAATTGATTCGTCAAGCTTTAAGGATTTTAGGGAAATAAAAATAAAATTGTTTAATTAATATAAGATAAATAAATATGTTTAAAAAAATGTATATATTTATTGGAATTTTTGTTTTAATTTTATTAACAGGATTTAGCTGTTCAATAAAAAAAGAAATAAAAAATACAGTTCCATTGAATTACTCTGAAGTAACAGAATCAGAAGAACAAAATATTGCAGAAGAAGTTACTAAAGAGCTACCTGAAAATTCACAAATAAATTTTTCTGAAGTAATAGAATCAGAAGAACAAAATATTGCAGAAGAAGTTACTAAAGAGCTACCTGAAAATTCACATAATGAAAAAGTAGAAGTTGCGGAAAAACAAGTTGTAAAAGAAAAAGAGCCTGAATTAGTTAAAGAAGTTGCGGAAAAACAAGTTGTAAAAGAAAAAGAGCCTGAATTAATTAAAACTGAAACAAAACCGATTAAAGTTGTTGTGCCTGAATTTACAAAATGTACAACAATTAATTGTTTTACAGAGTTAGCTAAGAATTGTCAAAAAGGAGATTTTACTCTTTATACTTCCGGTCCATTTCTTTTTGATTCAACTTTAACAGTTCAAAGTATTATTTATTATAAAATAAATGGTAAAAATAGTGATGGTCTTTGTGAATTTACTTATCAAATTTTGAATTCTTTATTTTCTATTTCTGATGAAAATAAAGCAGAAATTGTAGCAAATGGTACTTTAACAGAAGAAGAAATTAATGAACAATTAAAAATTATGAATGAATCAATAAATGAAGCTAAATTAATTTCTAATTGTACAGGTGTAGGAACAGATTTTGCTACTCTGATTATGAATATGGCTAACTGGAATACCTCTTCCTCTTGTAAAATTAATCTTGGTTCTAATCAAAGTACATGTATTTTGGAACCAAATATAACTTGTATTTCTAATAACGAAGCGCTTTGAATAATTTAATTTTTTAAAAATAAAAACCACTGATAATTATTCAGTGGTTTTTTGTATTTTATTTTTTATTTTTTATTATAATAATGCAATACTTGCTACTTTGTCATCTTCATCTTTGAATCGCATAATGCGAACACCTTGAGTTGCTCGACCAAGAGTAGAAACAGATTTTAGTGGAGTGCGAATTACCTGTCCTTTAACTGAAATAATCATTAAATCTTTTTCTTCAGTATTATTAATTATTTTCATACTGATGATTTTTCCAGTTTTTTCAGTAATAGACATAGTTCTAATACCAGAACCACCACGACCTTGTACTTTATATTCAGTTAGATTAGTTCTTTTTCCTAGTCCATTTTCAGAAATAACTAACATTTCAATAACTTTATTTTTTATTAAGGCAGGATCTACAATTCCCATACCAATAATTTCATCTTTAGTTTTTAATCTCATACCACGAACACCAGCTGCAGCGCGTCCCATAGCACGAATACCACTTTCTTTGAAATGAATTGCTTGTCCCTCAGCAGTAACTAAAACTACATTATCTTTTCCACTAGAAGGTTGTACCCATTTGAGCATATCTTCTGGTCGAAGTTTTAGGGCGATCAATCCAGAGCGACGAACATTAGCAAAATCTTCTAAAGCGGTTTTTTTAATTGTACCTTTATTTGTTACCATTACTAAGAATTTATATTTATTAACATCTTGCATTGATAAAACGGCCGAGACTTTTTCATTAGGAGCTAATTGAAGAAAATTTACTAAGGCTTGTCCTTTACTAGTACGGGAAGCAGCTTGAGGAATATCATAAGCGCGTAATTGAAAAACACGTCCACGATTAGTAAAGAATAATAAATTATCATGAGTATTAGTAGTTATTACTCTTTCTACCACATCTTCTTCTTTAGTAGTTAATCCTATAACACCTTTGCCACCACGACCTTGTGTTTTGAAAGTATCAACTGGTAATCGTTTAATATAACCATCGCGAGTTTCCATAATAATAGTTGGTTCGTTTGGTACGAGATCTTCAATACTAAATTCTTTAACACCATAAGCAACAATTTCGGTTCGTCTTTCATCAGCATATTTTTCTTTGATTTCTTTTACTTCTTGTTTAATTAAAGTTAAAATCTTTTTTGGATTAGCTAAAATACTTTCTAATTCAGCAATTAATTTTTTCTTTTCATTAAGTTCATCTTCAATTTTCTTTCTTTCCAAATTGGCTAATTGTTGTAGTTTCATTTCTAGAATAGCAGCTGTTTGCCGATCAGTAAATTTAAATTTTTGCATTAAATTTATTTTAGCGTCTTCTTTATCTTTGGATTTACGAATGGTTTCAATTACTTGATCTATTTTATCCAAAGCTTTTTTCAAACCTTCTAAAATATGAGCTCGTTCTAGAGCTTTGTCTAAATCAAATTGAGTACGACGAGTAATTACTTCTTGACGATGTTTAATATGTTCTTCAAGAATAGTTTTGAGATTCAAAACTCGGGGTTGAAGACCATCTACTAAAGCTAAAGTATTTAAATGAAAAGTAGTTTGTAATTCTGTCATTTTGAAAAGACGATTCAAAGTTTTTTTGGGATAAGAATCTTTTTTTAATTCAATAACAATACGCACACCATCTTTATTAGATTCATCGCGTAAATCTTTGATACCTTCAATTTTCTTTTCTTGAACAAGAGTAGCAATTTTTTCAATTAAAGTAGCTTTATTTACTTGATAAGGAACTTCACTGACAATAATTTGGAATTGTCCATTTTTATTTTCAACAATATCAGTTTTGGCTCTAATTATTACACCGCCTTTACCTGTAGCATAAGCAGTGGTAATATCTTTTTTATTATAAATAATACCACCAGTTGGAAAATCTGGACCTTTGATAAATTCTACTAATTCTTCTACAGTTATTTTGGGATTTTCAATCAAAGCACTAATACCATCACAAAGTTCACCTAAATTATGAGGAGGAATATTAGTAGCCATACCAACAGCAATACCCATAGTACCATTCAAAAGTAAGTTTGGTAATTTACTAGGTAAAACTTTTGGTTCTTTGTGTGAACCATCATAAGTGGGATTAAAATCTACAGTATTTTTTTCAATATCTAATAACATTTCTTCAGCAATAGCTGACATTTTGGCTTCTGTATAACGCATAGCAGCTGCACTGTCTCCATCCATAGAACCAAAGTTACCCTGTCCTTGAACTAGTGGATGACGCATATTGAAATCTTGAGCCAGACGAACCATAGCATCATAAATAGAAGAATCTCCATGAGGATGATATTTAGCCATTACTTCTCCAACAACATGCGCAGATTTTTTGAATTTAGCATTATGTCTGAGACCAATTCCTAACATTGCATATAGAATACGACGGTGAACAGGTTTTAAACCATCACGAACATCAGGTAAAGCACGAGAGACAATAACACTCATGGCATAATCCAAATAAGAAGTTTTCATTTCTTCAGTAATTTGAATTGGTTTTATTATTCCAATCGGATCAATTGCTAATTGATCTTGGAGATTATTTTTTTTATTTTTTGTGGTTGTCTTTTTTTTCATAAATTTTTAAATCACCAAAAATGCGTCAGTTTGGGACTGACAATATTATTATAAGGATCTGATTATTTTTGGACTACTAGTTGTAATATTAGATTCTATTTTTTCTTTATCGGTAGAAGTAGAAATAATTGTAGTAGAAGTGGTGGAAGTAGTATTATTTAATTTATTAATTAAAACTGTTAAATTATTTTTAATTTTTTCTTCTATGGTTTTATTTTTTAATTCATTTTCATTGGTAGTATTTATTTTAGGTTCAAATTCAGCTGTTTGTTTTTTGACTTGTTCAAAACTTTTTTTAAATTGATCTGAAAATGTAGATTTTTTATTTTTTGATAAAGTATCAAAATTAATAAAAGTATTCCAGGACCACATTAATAATATTATTAAAGTAATAATTATTACTCCTAACCACATTAGTTTCTTTTTTTTCTTTTCTTCTTTGGGAGAATTTTCTGGCTGAATTTGCGGTTTATCTTTTTTTTCTTCTTTTGGTGGGGGAGTAAATTTTACTTGCTCAAAAATCAAACCAGGAATTTTATCTAGGGCTTTTTTTATATCTTTATTTTCAATTTTATCTTTTTTTGCTTTAGTTGACATATTATTGAAAATGACAAATTTATAATTTTGAGTTTCAATCTTTGAAGATTGATATTATAATTTTAATATTTAATTATTTTTTTAAATAATTTTATTCTTTACTCAAAACTATTATTTGAGTTTCTTCTTGGGGTAAATCTTTTTTCCTGATAATAACTTTAGTTTCTGGTTTGTTATTTTTGACGCCCATTTCTCTTAAGAAAGAATCAATAGGTTTGGCTTGAGGATCGTTATCAGAAAAATAAGCTATGGGTATGATAATTCTTGGTTCAATAGAATTGATTACTTTGATGGCTGTTTCATTATCTAGACTATCTGGATGTCCTATAGGAATAATTAAAATATCTACACCAGATAAAACTGCTAGTTGTTTGTCATTGAGTTGTTTTTTTATAAAACCTAAGTGGCCAACACTGATTTGCTCAGCATCAATACGAATCATAGCAGTATCTTCTTCATGTCCATGAACAGCAGAAATCAATATTCCATCATGTTCGCATTCACCGGGAGTATCTAAAATAAAAGGATTGCCAGATAGGGTAATAGAATTTTTTTCTCCTCGAGTATAGAGTCCAATATTAGGGGCTAAATTTCTAGGAAAATTACCTTTTTCTTGTTTATAAGGATCAATTACCACAACAATATCTTTATCAAAAGGTTTTGCTTGAATTTTTACGGCAGTATTACCGAGCCAAGAAATGTGCATAATAATCAAAATTATAAAGTTAAAAGTCTATAAAATAAAAATTTATGTTAATATTTTACCATTTTTTTATAATTAATACAAGCATTTTAAAAGTGTAAAAATAAAAAATTATCTTTAATATTTCTTATTATTTTATTATTAAAATTTAATAATAAAACATGAAAAGGGAGAGAAAAAAGTGAAGTCTTGACAGTTTAATTTAAATATTGTATTATTTCTTTACTTAATTACCCCTTTGGGGGACTTGTGTGGACGCGTCGCCCACAGGTTATTATTAATTTTTAACCCTAGACGCGAGATCATACACACATTTTAGTGTGTTTTTAATTTATATGGTAAATAAAAAAGAAGAGTTGGTTGATGTTGCCAAAAACAATTTCAATGAGCTTGTTAAAGATTTTTTTGCTAAATTACCAAAAGAAGGCGATTTAGTAAAAGGAAAAGTAATTTCTGTAGATAGTGGTTCAGTTCGTTTAGATATTGGTGGTGTAGCGGTTGGAGTAATTCGTGGGCGTGAATTATTTAGTGAATCTAAAGAATTTTCTAATTTAAAAGTTGGTGACGATGCTGAAGCTACAGTTTTGGAAATTGAAAATGAAAATGGAGAAATGGAATTATCTTTCCGAATTGCTGGACATAAGATTGTTTGGAATAAAATGAAACAATGGATGGATGATAATATTACAGTCAATGCCAAAGTAATCGCTGCTAATAAAGGTGGTCTTATGATACAAGTTGATGCTTTGGTAGGTTTTATGCCAGTTTCTCAATTGAATCCAGATCATTATCCTCGTGTACCAGGTGGAGATAAAAATAGAATTTTAGAACATTTAAAAGATTTGATTGGTTTAGATATAAAAGTAAAAGTTATTGATGTAAAAGAAGAAGATGAAAAATTAATTGTTTCGGAAAAAGCTGTTTGGGAAGATGAACAAAAAGCAGTTTTAGATTCTTTCAAAGTTGGAGATACTGTTACTGGAGAAGTTAGTGCTTTAACTTCATTTGGAGCTTTTGTAAAATTTGGTGAAAATATGGAAGGTTTAGTACATATTTCTGAAATTGTTTGGCAAAGAATTGATCATCCAAAAGATGTTTTGAAAGTTGGCGATCAAGTAAAAGCTCAAATTATTGATATTAATAAGTCTAAAATTTATTTGTCTATTCGTCGTTTAATTGATGATCCTTGGAAAAAAGTTAAAGATAAATATAAAGTGGGTCAAGTCATTGAAGCAGAAATACATAAAGTTGAACCTTTTGGTTTAATGATTAAATTGGATGATGACATTCATGGTTTAGCTCATTTGACTGAATTATCAGATACTACTGATTATACTATTGAGAAAATGAAAGAGGATTTCAAAGTAGGTGAGAAAAAGAAATTTGAAATTATTTCAATTGAACCATCAGAACATCGTTTAGGTTTGAAATTAGAAGGAGTAAAAGGAAAAATTCAAACTAAAGAAGAAATAAAAAAAGAAAAATCAACTAAGAAAGAAAAAGTAGAAGAAGAAAAACAAAAATAGTTTAATAAATAATTAATTAAAAAACATCCCAATTAAATAGGGATGTTTTTTGTTTATAAAATTAAAAATTTTGTGTGAGAGAATACATTGGCATAATTACTGCCATAGCAATTCCTCCGACAGCAATTCCTAAAATAATAATAATGAGTGGTTCAATAACAACAGTAAAATTTTTCATAGTTTTATCTACTTCATCACTATAAAAATTAGATAATTCTGATAAAAGATGTTCTATCTCACCAGTTCTTTCTCCTACCATAATCATTTCTGTTACCATAGGAGGAAAAAGAAAATTTTGACTACTAAGTATTTCAGAGAGAGGCGTACCACTTTTTACTCTTTCAGAGGCTGAGTGAAGAAAATCTTGATAAATTTTATTACCACAGGTATCAGCAGTAATATCTACAGCATCAACAATAGGAATAGCACTTTTCAAAAGTGATGATAAAGTAAGAGAAAAACGAGCTAAATTTATTTGTTTGATGATTGGTCCAATAATTGGTAAATGAAGATTTAAATTATGAATAGTGTTTTTAAATTTAGGAATTTTTTTTAAAGCTGTAAAAAAAGAAACGAAAAAAGTAATTAGTAAAAAAAGTATTAAAGTTATATTGATTGGATTACTCATGAAATTGGTAATTTTTATCAAGATACGAGTAGCAACTGGCAATTCAGCATCAAATTCTTCAAATATGGTCATTAATTTTGGAAATACAATTACTACCATCATAATACCAATACCTCCAAGTGCAGCAAGAATAACTGCTGGATAAATCATTGCGCCGCGAATACTAGAAGATAGAGCTTGTGTTTTTTTCATTTGAGTAACAATTTGATCAAGAGATTCTTCAAGACGACCAGAAATTTCTCCAGAATGAATCATTTTTACATATATAGGAGGAAAAACTTTTGGATGTTTTTTTAATACATCGCTAAATTGTTGACCAGCTTCTATACCTTTTTTAATTTCTCCAATAATTTGGGCTAATCTTTTATTTTCAATTTCTTTTTCCAAGACATCAAGTGCTTCTACTATAGATAGTCCAGCTTTAATCATGGTTCTTAGATGATCAATAAAAAATATTTTTTGGATAAAAGGAATTTTGGTAAGATAAGTTGATACAAAATTATTAAGTTTTATTTCAAAAGAAGAAAGTTTTTTTGTTTTTTTTACAGACATAGATTGTAAATTTTCAATTTATAATTTGATTGTCATTTTGAATAGATTCGTTTAATAGCGAAAGAGTTAAAAGACTTTATTGTTTAGGATGAAATTTTTTGATTTCACTTTATTAAATTTATAATGATAAATATTTAATCTCGTGTAACTCTCAAAACTTCTTCAATAGTAGTAATACCAAGTTTTGATTTTATCAATCCATCTTCCATCATTGTGATCATGCCTTTTTTTCTTGCTAAATCTTTTATTTCGTTAGCTTCTGCTTTTTCATTTATTTTTTTAGCCATTTCAGCATCAATATCCATTACTTCATAAATACCAAGACGCCCTTTGTAACCAGTGTTGTCGCAACGCCTACATCCTTTGCCATGATAAAAAGTAATATTTTCTAAATTTTTTTCTTTAGCAGTTAATTTAATTTTTTGACCAAGAAAAAGATTTTGAATTTTTTTGTTATCAAAAAGTCTAGAGAGTTCTTGTATTTCATTTTTTTCTAGGTGATATTCTTTTTTACAATATTCACAAATTTTTCTTACTAAACGCTGAGCTATAATAATATTAGCAGTAAAAGCAATTAAGAAAGGAGGTACATTCATATCAATTAAACGAGGTAGAGTAGTTGGAGCATCATTAGTGTGTAAGGTAGATAAAACTAAGTGTCCAGTCATGGCAGCATGAATAGCAATTTCAGCAGTTTCTTTATCACGAATTTCTCCAACCATAATAATGTCTGGATCTTGGCGTAAAAAAGCTCGTAATCCGGAAGCAAAGGTAAAACCAATTTGTGGATTGATCTGACTTTGATTGATTCCTTTGACATGATATTCAATAGGATCTTCAATTGTAGAAATATTTACATCTGGCTGATTTAGAATGCCTAATATTGAATATAGTGTAGTAGTTTTACCAGATCCAGTTGGACCAGTAACTAAAATCATTCCATGAGGTTTTTGAATAGCTTTTTCAACAATTTTTTTTGGTTCAGGTAAAAATCCAAGTTGATCAAGAGATAATGGTTTTTGTCCTTCATGAAGAATACGCATAACAATTTTTTCACCATCATAGACAGGAATTATAGAAACACGAAAAGATAATTTTTTATCTCGGAGTTGCATTTTCATACGACCGTCTTGAGGTTTCATGTGTTCATCAATTTTTAATTTAGCTAAAACTTTGACTCTAGCAATAATTCCATTTTGAACATTTTTTGGCAAGGTCATGACATTTTTCAAAACACCATCTACTCGATAGCGCACATCTACTTCTTTTTCACTTGGTTCAATGTGAATATCAGAAGCTCCTTCATAAACAGCATGTTCTAAAATACTATTTACTATGTTGATAATAGGTAATTCTTCAGCAACTTTTTGTAGATCAGATTCTGAAGTTTTGCTTGGTTCAGATAATCTTTGAATTGCAACATTACTTTCTAGATCAGCATGATAACGATGAAGAGCATCTTTGATATCTGTTGGAGTAGTTAAAAAGACAATAGGATTTAAACCAGTTTTGCGATGGATAAATTCAATTGTTTGGATATTTCTTGGATCAAGCATTGCTAGGTTGATATTATTTTTATCTTTTTCAAAAGCTATTACTTGATGAGTTTGAGCAAGTGGAGCAGGAATAACATCTAAAACACTTTTTTTAATTTCTTTACCTTTTAATAAAACAAAAGGAACAGACATTTTTTCAGCGGCTGATTCATAAAGTTTGGTTTCTTCAATTATTTCACTATCTTCAACAAGCCAAGTTTCAAGATCTTTATTTTTTTGATTGGCTTGTTTTTGATATTTATTTATATCTGCTTCACTAAATTTGAATGTTTTAGTGAGAATTTCATGTAATATTTCTGTAGGTAACATATTTTTTTAAAAAAGTAATTTTATTATACCATAAATTAATCCTTAATTGCTAATTATTTATTATTTTTGTAAAGGTAAGAATTTGAGAATGTTCAATATGCTTAAATTTTTATGTGTAGGAAAAGTATGTGAAAATAGTTGTTGAATATTTTTAATGATTTATAAATTAAATTAATCTTGACAAAAACATTTTATCTTGATATATTATTCGCAATTATCAGCGCTAAGTTAGTGGTTTGTTGGTCGTAGCAAACAAGAGGGTACTAACTACTAATAAATAAAAAGATTTATGAATCATTATGAATTGCTTTTTGTTTTACCAGGAACTTTGAGTGAAAATGAAACTGAACCATTGGTAAACAAAATAAAGACTATTATTGAAAAAAATGGTGGTCAAAAATTGACTGTTGCTGAGTTAGAAAAAAGACGCTTGGCTTATCCAATGAAACATATTCGTTATGGATATTTTGGTTTAGCTTATTTTGAAGCTGAGCCAGAAATGGTCAAGAAAATGGAAGCAGGATTTGTTTTGGATAGAGATTTTTTGCGTACTTTTGTAAAAAAAATTAATCCTAAGACTCATACTTTGCGGGAGATTAACTTTGGTCAAATACCAACTGTTGGTACTGAATCACAACCTTCTGCTTCTATAAGAAAAAGTCAAGAAGAAGAGTTTGCTACTATTAACAAAAAAACTGAAATAGAAGAAACTCCAGAGGTAGAAGAAGTTAGGGAAGAAATTTTTGATGATGAAGAATTAAGCAAAGAAAAAAAATCAGTCAAAAAATCAACTGTAAAAAAAGAAGAAAAAATTAATTTAGATGACATTGATAAAAAATTGGATGAAATTTTGGATATTGATCTAAATAAGGTATAATGATTAAACTTAAATTCTAATTATAAAAATATGGATCTCAATAGAGCTACTATCTTGGGTCGTTTAACTCGCGATCCAGAAGTGCGCACCACACCAAATGGTCGTTCTGTCGCTAGTCTTTCAGTGGCTACCAATAGAGTTTGGATGAATCAAAATACTGGTACCAAAGAAGAAAAAGTAGAGTTTCACAATTGTGTATTGTGGGGTAAATTAGCTGAAATTGCTGGACAATATTTGAGTAAAGGTAGAAGAGTTTATGTAGAAGGTAGATTGGAAACTCGTAATTGGACTGGTCAAGATGGAAATAAGCGTTATCGTACTGAAATTATTGTTGATAATATGATTATGCTTGATGGTCCTCGTGGTAATGTTGGAGCTAGTGAATCATATGATAATGATTCTGTTCCTTTACCATCTGATGAAGTGATAGAAGAAGAGATCAAAGTGGAAGATATTCCATTTTAATTCAAACTTCAAAAGATAAACTATGAATAAAGATAAAAAAAATATTGGAAAAGAATGTTATTTCTGTGTTGAAAATATTCGTGAAGTAGATTATAAAGATGCACAATTACTTCGTCGTTTTGTTTCTTCTTATATGAAGATTGCTCCAAGACGTCGTAGTGGTCTTTGCGCTATTCATCAAAGAAAAGTAGCTAAGGCTATTAAACAAGCTAGAATTACTGGTTTGATGGGCTTTACTGCAAAATAATAAAAATGTATTTTTCAAGTTTTGAATGAATAGATAAGAAATAAATTAAAATATAAAACACTCTCAAATTTGAGAGTGTTTTATATAGTAAAATAAATTATTATTTTTGCAAAAACTCACTTGTCATTCCCGCTCTTCTTTTGTTATTCCCGTCCTCGTCTACGCGAGGATAAGCTCCGTCGAGAATCTATTTAAGGTGGGAATCTATTTCACCCTTTGTCATTCCTGCTCTCTTCTTGTCATTCCCGCGAAAGCGGGAATCTATTCAAGGCGGGAATCTAAGAATTTACAATATTTTAATTAATTTTTTTAATAAACATTATTTTTTAATCTTTATTCTATTTGTTTTTATAATTTTATTATTCTTTCTTATATTATATTTACTGGATTCTCGTTTTGCGCCTTCGCTAAAGCTTCAGCGACACACAGCCACGGGAATGACAATTATGTTTGCCAACACCCCTCCGCCTTCGCTGAAGCTACGGCGAGATGAACCTACCCCCCTTCCGCCTTCAGCGAGACAGGTCCGCCTTCGCTGAAGCTACGGCAAGACAGGCAAGGGGAATAGTTTTTTTCGTCTTTTTATTTATCCACAAGTGCACTTGCAATGTGCACTTAGAAGGTGTAATATAAATAATGAGTGCTTATTAGTAAAATAACAGAAATAAAAATATGACTAAAGCTAATAAAAAAGAAACTATTGAAAGATTGGTAATAAAAATTCCTAAAGATTTAGCTGATTATCTACGAAAGACTTTTCCTCATGGAAAGAGGAGTAAATTTTTAGCTGAATGTATTAAAAATTATAAAAATAAACGAGAAATAGAAGATATGGAAGAAAAATTACGGTTTGCTAGTAAGAAAAGACAATGAATTAATTTTAAATTTTAATTATATGGTTAATCAACTTATTTCTCTAGATATGTTAGAAAATTTGACCAACAAAGAAAAAATTTTTGTGGAGAATTTTATTAACAAAATTGAAGAAGATAAAGAATTAACTATGAAATTTTGTTTTTATATAGCAGATATGATTGATGATAAGGAAATGGTGGAAGAGTTTAAACAGTTATCAAAAGATATTCAAAAGAAAGCTTGTGTAGAATATTTAGTGATTGGTTTGATTGCAGGTAATTTAAAATTAAATGAAATTTCTGAATTATATAAATAAAAATATGGGTTTTGATTTAGATAAAATGTATTGTGGCAAGATTAGACGAGGAGATCTTTTTATTTATGAAGTAAATGAAGTAGAAAAGTTGGCAGTAGTTTTACAAGATGATATTTTGAATGAAGGTCTGCCAACTGTTATTTGTGCTATGGTAGAACCATACAAAGTTGGTGAGGAAGTTTTTCCTAATGAAGTTATGTTAGAAAAAAAAGTTACAGGTTTTGATAAAGATGGTATTTGTATGCTTCATAAAATTATTACAGTTGATCGAAGAAAGATGATTGCGAAAAAAGGTGAATTAAGTCAAGAAAAATTATTTGAAGTTTTAGAAGCATTAGATATAAATTTAGGAAGATTTAGGGATCAGTAAGAGAATAAAATTCTATTTTGTGAGAGAGAATAGAATAAGAAAGTTCTTTACAATAAAATTAAAGTTTACTCTCTTTTTGTCTTTTATTTATGAATAGTAGATAGAAAGGGAGTAAACTTTTTTTGTTTTATTTTTAAGCCGAAAGGCAAAGGAGGTTGTCATGCTTGCTAATTTTGCAAGTGTTGCGGTTAATGAAAGGGAAAGTGTTTCAAATGAGAAGATAGCATCTACTATGAAGTTTGGTAAGAATCTCATGGTTGAATGCTCTCCTCTTTCAGATGAGATGGAGGTGGAAAAAGAAGAAAGTGTGGCGTGGTATTATAAAACATTTTTTTTCTTTGGAACTATAATTTTGTCTGCGGTTCAGTTTTTTTTAGTTCTCATCCTTTTGCCTTTTGCTAAAGAAGGTGGAAAAGATGAAGCTGAAAAAATAAAGAGGCTTCTTAAAAAAGCAAGAGGTCCAAGTATTTTTTTTGGAGCTCTTCATTGGACATTGAATGAAGTGCACAATGGAATTACTACAGCACGCGCTTTGCATGCAATTTACGGAGCGCCTGTGCTTCTTAGATCGTGGAAAGGTTTTTGCGGTTGGTTTCTTCGGTTATGGTTCGGTTTTCCACCAGCCGCTGGTCTTCGAAATCGTTTGCGTTGGGTCCATTCTTCTATTTTTGCTGAACTGGCTACTTTAGCTGTTAGAGGAAAGGATGAAATTCGTCTAGTTTCAATTGCTTGTGGTTCGGCAGTAGCCATGATTGAAGCAACTTCCAAATTTGTTAAACTTTTTCCACAAGTGAAAGTTGAAATAAATTTGGTTGATTTAAACAAAGCAGCTTTAAGGCATGCTTCTGAATTAGCTATTGCTAGAGGATTGAAAGTTGGGAATTCTGTTGATGATCAAGTAAAGATCATTGAAACAGATCTTAAAACTTTTATTCAAACAAATCATGGTTTTGACATTGTGGAATTTGTTGGCTTCATGGATTATCGAGAAGTTAATTCTGTCAAGGAATTAATTAATTCGGTAGTTAATATGACAGTTAAGGGTGGTGTAGTTTTTACTACTCTTATTCGTAAATCATGTTGGCGACCTGTGATTCGTTGGATTGTGGGTTGGGTAAAGTTAATTTACCGTGATCCTACAACTATTAAGGAAATCATTTCGCATAATAATTGTCATGCGTCAGTAGAAACTGAAGCCACAAAACAGCACATGTTGATTACTCTTCGTCGGATTTTTTGATTTTAAATTAAGGAGAGAAGTGACTTTATCTGGAGGAATAAAGTCACTATTCCTTTGTAAATAAATTTTTGTTTATGAAGGAAAATAAAAAAATGCATAAAAAATGCATTTTTTTATTTTTTATGATAATATGATAAAATATATTATAAAAAATTATATGAATAGTTCAATTTTATATTTTCCAATAAGTGGTTTAATAAACACAGTTACGACTTTAGTTTTTTGTATTTATATTTTAATTACAAATTTTAAAAATAAGACAGCTAAGATAGTTTTTTTATTTTGTCTTTCGGGCACAGTTTGGAGTTTAGGTTATTTTTTGTGGCAAATATCAAAAAATTCAGAAGATGCTTTATTTTGGTCAAAAATTTTAATGTTTGGTGCAATTTTTTCTCCAATATTTTTTACTCATTTAGTTTTTTCTTTTTTGGGATATATAAAAAATAAATTTTACAAATTTTTTCTTTGGTTTTTTTATATTTTAACTTTTTTTTGGGTTTTTGTAGATTTTACATCAAGTAATTATATTACAGGAGTAGTATCAATTTCTTATTTTAAATTTTGGCCAACAGCAGGTTATCTTTTTAGTTTATTTTTGGTTCAATTTTATTTTCTTTTTACTTGTTCAATTATTTTACTTATAAAAAATTGGAAAAAAGCAACAGGTAATAAAAAAACTCAAATTATTTTGCTACTTATTGGAGTATTAGCTGTATTTTTTGGTGGATCAACTAATTTTCCATTGTGGTATGGAATAGAAATACCACCATGGGGCAATCCTCTTGTAAGTGTTTTTGTAGCTTTAACAGCTTATTCAGTTATTAAGTATAAATTTTTTAATACAAAGGTTATTGCGGTTGAATTGTTTACTAGTTTATTTGTTATTGTATTTTTAGTTGATGTTTTTTTGTCTAATAATTTTATTGAATTAATTTTTCGTATTATAGGTTTATTAGTTGTTGTTGTCTTTGGTTATATGATGATTCAATCAGTCCACAAAGAAATCCAACGCCGTGAAGAACTACTACAACTAACCCACTCCTTAGAACGAGCTAACTTACGCTTACAGGAATTAGATCGTCAAAAAACAGAGTTTCTGTCTATTGCATCTCATCAATTACGCACCCCACTGTCCATTGCTAAAGGATATTTA